>Ga0190274_10001319_pt1 | contig 14575 bp, 11 predicted proteins | sample Popmic531T_FD_133002 | JGI IMG/M metagenome (GOLD analysis project Ga0190274, IMG submission 133002) | Populus adjacent soil microbial communities from riparian zone of Yellowstone River, Montana, USA - 531 T | ecosystem: Environmental > Terrestrial > Soil > Riparian zone | place: USA: Montana...
CCGGCGGAGCGCTGCGCGGCGCGGGTGACACGCGCTGGCCGTTCCTGGTGCAGGCGACACTGGCCTGGGTCGTGCGCCTGCCGGCCGTCTACGTTGCGGCCATCTGGCTCGAGGGCGGCGTGTTCGGCGCGTGGATCGGCGAGCTCGTGTACATCTCCGCGCTCGGACTCGCTCAGATCCTGCGCTTCCGCGCCGGCCACTGGCGGGCGCAGCGCATCTGAGACCGGGCTCAGCTCGGGCGCGAGCGCGTGATCCGCGCCACGAGCCCTGCCAGCCGACCCAGCCACGCGTAGGGCACGAGGTGGCTCAGCGCGATCGCCAGCTTGTTCGGGACACCGGGCACCAGGAAGCTGCGACCTGCCTGGTAGGCGGCGAGCGATTCCTCCACCACGGCCTCGGCAGACTGCCACAGGAACGCCGGCACCTGGCTCACGTCGTAGCGCGCGCGCTGCTGGAACTCGGTGCGCGTGAATCCCGGGAACACCGTCAGCACGGCGACGCCCTCCTCCCGCAGCTCCTCCGCGATCGTGAGCGAGAAGATCGAGAGATAGGCCTTGGTGCCGGAATAGGCGGCGTTGTACACGCTCGGAATGAAGGCCGCTCCCGACGACACCTGGATCAGCCCCCCGCTCCGCCTGCGCCGCATGCTGGAGGCGGCCGCATGCGTGAGGCGCGTGGGAGCGACGACGTTGACGCGGATCTGAGCTTCCGCCGCGTCGGCGTCGAGCTCCGCAAAGCGCCCGGCGACGCCGAACGCCGCATTGTTCACGAGCAGGTCGACGGCCGGCTCGCTGCGCAGGCGCTCCGCGATGCGCTCCAGGTCGGACGGCCGCCCGAGGTCCGCGTCCAGCACCTCGGCCCGGACGCCCGACGCCTCGAGCTCAGCGGCCAGCGCCTCGAGCCGGCTCTTGTCCCGCGCCACGAGCACGACGTTCAGCCCGCGCTGGGCGAGGGCGCGCGCGAACGCCCGCCCGATTCCCGCCGAGGCACCCGTCACCAGCGCCGTCTGTCCCCGCCCGAGCTTCGGCATGGGCATCTCCTCCCGCAACCACGCAGAACACCAGCATGCCCGAGCCCCCCCGGTCTGGCGATCGAGCAGGCCGGCGGCTAGGTTTCAGCCCGTTACCCCGGTAACGTCCGGCCCCCGTTTGGCCCGCTTTCAGCCCAGGTTCGGACGCAGTCGTAAAAAGACACGCCGGCAGCGGATTTTTCTCAGCCCGGACACCAAAGTGCCTTTCCGGTGTGAGATCATCCCGCGCGAGCAACCGGCATTCCAGGAGGACAGGACACTCACCTCGGCCTAGCAAGAGAATGGCACTGCGCCTAGATCCCCGTTCGGCGGACCTGAGACGCGAGCGCGGGATTCGAGGAGCAGACGCGACCACCAGCTAGGTCGTGCCCCGTCGCTGCAGAGTCGGCGTCGGTCGGCGCCGCAGCGGCGAATCCCGAGCGCCTCCGCCTCCGGGCAGCCAGCGGTCAGTCCTGGCGCGCGCGTGCCTCCTCAGCGCGAGGCGGCCAACTAGGTCCACGGGTGTGCAGTCCGCGCACGCTGAGGAGCCCGGCCGCAGAGACGCGTTGGCTATCGTGCCGGGCGCATACAGCCGAACTGAGAAAATTCGCTCGCGCTGAGTCGAGAGCCCCCGGGGCGCCAGATTCGAGAACCCGTGCTGCGGACTCTGAGAGGCCGCAGCGATTCCTTTCGTGAAGGAGACCACGTGTCGACCCGCATCCCGCTCGAACAGATCCGCAACATCGGCATTTCGGCCCACATCGACTCGGGCAAGACGACGCTCACGGAGCGCATCCTGTTCTACACGGGTCGAATTCACCGCATCCACGAGGTCCGCGGCAAGGACGGCGTGGGCGCGAAGATGGACTCGATGGATCTCGAGCGCGAGAAGGGCATCACGATCCAGTCCGCGGCGACCTACTGCGTGTGGCAGGGGTCCAAGGCGGACATGGCGGATCACAACATCAACATCATCGACACGCCCGGCCACGTCGACTTCACGATCGAGGTCGAGCGCGCGCTGCGCGTGCTGGACGGCGCCATCCTCGTGCTCGACTCGGGCAAGGGTGTGCAGAGCCAGTCCATCACCGTCGACAAGCAGATGAAGCGCTACCGCGTTCCGCGGATTGCCTTCGTCAACAAGATGGACAACCCGGGCGCCAACTACGAGCGCGTCGCGGAGATGCTCAAGGAGAAGCTCAGCCACCACCCGGTGAAGCTGCAGATCCCGATCGGCGCCGAAGCCAAGTTCCAGGGGATCATCGATCCCATCATCGGCAAGGCGTTCTTCTTCGAGGGCGACGACGGCGAGGTCGTGAAGGAGGTGGACATCCCCGCGGAGTTCGCCGACCAGGCCGAGGAAGCGCGCAACCAGATCATTCACGACGTGGCCGACGTGGACGACCTGCTCGCCGAGAAGTTCCTGAGCGAGGAGCCGATCTCGGTCGACGAGCTGCGCGCCGCCATCCGCCGCGCCACGCTGGCGCTCAAGATGACGCCGGTCATGTGCGGCTCGGCGTTCCGCAACAAGGGCGTGCAGCTGCTGCTCGACGCCGTCGTGCACTACCTGCCGAACCCGACCGAGGTCCTGAACGAGGCCCACGACCAGAACAACAACGAAGCCAAGATCGTGGTCGAGTCCGACTCGAAGAAGCCGTTCGTCGGTCTGGCCTTCAAGCTGCAGCAGGACAAGTACGGGCAGCTGACCTACTTCCGGCTCTACCAGGGCTCGGTCACGCAGGGCGACTTCATCTTCAACGTCAGCAACGGGATGCGAAAGGTGCGCGTGCCGCGCATGTTCCGCATGCACTCCGACGACCGCGAGGAGATCGAGCGAGCCGAGGCGGGCGACATCGTCGCGTTCTACGGCGTCGAGGCCAGCTCCGGTGAGACCTTCACCGACGGTCTCAACGTGACGCTGACGTCGATGCACGTGCCGTCCGCGGTCATCTCGCTGGCGGTGGCTCCCAAGGACCGCGCGGCCGAGTCGAACTTCTCCAAGGCGCTCAACCGCTTCACCAAGGAAGATCCGACCTTCCGCGTGCACCAGGATGAGGAGTCGCAGGAGACGATCATCAGCGGCATGGGCGAGCTCCATCTCGACATCTACATGGAGCGCATGAAGCGCGAGTACAACTGCGAGGTCACCGCCGGCCGGCCGCAGGTCGCCTACCGCGAGGCGATCACGCAGCGCGCCGAGATCCGCTACACGCACAAGAAGCAGACGGGTGGCTCCGGTCAGTACGCCAAGATCGGCGGCTACATCGAGCCGCTGCCCTCGGATGCGGTCGAGAGCTACGAGTTCGTCGACGAGGTGGCGGGCGGCGCCATCCCGCGCGAGTACATCCCCGCCTGCGACAAGGGCTTCCGCGAGGGCATCAAGAAGGGCTCGCTGATCGGCTTCCCGATCGTGGGCATCCGCTGCGCCATCAACGACGGTGGCGCGCACGCGGTCGACTCGTCCGAAATGGCGTTCAAGACGGCCGCGCTGATGGGCTTCCGCGAGGCCTACGCCGCCGCGAAGCCGGTCATCCTCGAGCCGATCATGAAGGTCGAGATCGACGTTCCGAGCGAGCTCCAGGGCGCGGTCGTCGGTCAGGTCAACCAGCGCCGCGGCCAGATCCTCGACACGATCAGCGACGAGAGCGTCACGATCGTCGCCGAGGTCCCGCTCAACACCATGTTCGGCTACTCGACCGACCTGCGCTCCGCCACCCAGGGCAAGGGCAACTACACGATGGAGTTCGCCCGCTACGCCCAGGTCCCGCGCGGCGAGCAGGAAGAGATGATCAAGAAGCACAAGGAAGCGCTCGCCGCCGAGGCCAAGAAGTAAGCGCGTTCCGCGGCATCGCAGTACCCGAAGGCCGGGGTCCCACGGGACTCCGGCCTTCTCTGCTTCGTGGGCCGGCTGGAGTAGAGTGCGGCGCTGTGTCCAGCCCACGGACCGCTCGGCGCACCTCTCCGACCCTTGCTGAGGGCCTGGACGCGCTGCTCGGCTCCGAGAGCCGCCATGCCTCGCAGCCACGCTTCGGCGCCTGCGCTGCCGAGGCGTCGGACCGCGGCGCGTGAAGCGCGAGCGCGTCGACTTCGCGGTCGTCGGCTCGGGTGCCGCGGGCGGCATCGTGGCCAAGGAGCTCGCGACCGGCGGATTCAGCGTCGCGGTGCTGGAGCAGGGCCCGCGCGTCGAGCCCGCCACGTGGCAGCACGACGAGCTGCGCGGCGCGCTGGGGCTCGGGCTCGCGATCGACGCCGAGCAGCAGCCGCAGACCTTCCGCCGGACGGAGGCCGAGGTCGCCACGCGCCTGACCAGCGGGGGGCTGCGCTATCACCGCCTGGTCGGCGGCGGCAGCATGATGTTCAGCGCCAACTACTGGCGTTTCCGCGAGCTGGACTTCCGCGAGGCGAGCCTGCTCGGTCCGATCGCGGGCACGGGCCTGGCCGACTGGCCGCTCACGTACGCGGATCTCGAGCCGTACTACACGAAGGCGGAGTGGGAGCTCGGCGTCTCCGGCGCGCCGGGTCCGTTCGATCCCCCGCGCTCGCGGCCGTACCCGATGCCCCCGCTGCCCGTGAAGTCCTCGGGCGTTCTGTTCGAGCGCGGGGCCCGGCAGCTCGGCCTGCACCCGCAGCCCGTCCCGCTCGCGATCCTCTCGCAGCCGTTGAACGGCCGGCCGCCCTGCCAGCACTGCGGCTTCTGCTACGGCCAGCTGTGCGAGCACCGCGCCAAGTCGGGCACCGCGTACACCGTGCTGCCCATCGCCGAGGCCACCGGCCGCTGCGAGGTGCGCCCGGACAGCTACGTACACCGCGTCGAGACGGATGCCTCGGGCCGCGCGACGGGCGTCGTCTACTTCGACGCCGACAAGCTCGAGCACTTCCAGCCTGCGCGCGCCGTCGTGCTGTGCTGCAACGGCGCCGAGACGCCGCGCCTGCTGCTGATGTCCGCATCGCCGCGCTTCCCCGACGGGCTCGCGAACTCGAGCGGCCTGGTCGGGCGCTATCTCGTGTTCAACGGCGGCTCGCTGCGCGTGAACGGTCTCTTCGAGCGCCCGCTCAACGAGTACAAGAGCGTGGTGGCCACGCGCATGGCGCTCGACTTCTACGCCAGCGATCCCGCGCGCGGCTTCTACGGCGGAGGAGGGCTGGACTCGCGCGGCCCGTGGGCGCCGCTCGCCTTCGCGCAGGGCGAGCTGCCCGCGGGAGCGCCGCGCTGGGGCCGCGAGTACAAGAAGCTGCTCGGCGAGTACTTCACGCACAGCATGAGCGTGAGCGCGCACACGACGACGCTCCCGCTGCACACCAACAGCATCTCGCTCGACTCCGAGCTGAAGGACGCCTGGGGCCTGCCGGCGCCGCGCGTCACCTACCAGAACCACCCCGACGATCTCGCGACGTTCCGCTTCTTCCGCGCGAAGGCGCGCGAGATTCTCGAGGCCGCGGGTGCGACGCGGATCTGGGGCGACGAGTCCGACGTGAGACCGCAGACCGGCGGCTCCGCGCTGCTCGGCACGTGTCGCATGGGCCGCGATCCGGCCACGTCGGTCGTGGATCCCTGGCACCGCGCACACGACGTGCCGAACCTCTTCGTGTGCGACGGCAGCAGTCTGGTGACCGGCGGCCGCGGCCAGCCCACGGCAACGATCCAGGCACTCGCCTACCGCGCCGGCGAGGCGATCGCACGCTTCGCCCGGCGCGGAGAGATCTAGCGGCGGCGAACGGACGCTCGCCTGCCGGACTCGGGAGCTGTGCGCGGCCAGCGACAGGCGGATTCGAGTGGTTCCAATCGAGGCCGTCGGCCTGCGGTCAGGCGACTGCGTACCACGTGCCGCGGCCGGCGCCGTGGCGGGTGAGCTGGCGGTTCTCGACCAGGGCGGCGACGTGATCCTTGATGGTGTTACGACTGGTGCCGGTGAGCTTGGCGAGGTGGGCGATCGTCACGCGGCCGTGTTCGCGGCAGAGCTCGAGGATCCGGGCGGACAGCTCGGGTAGCTCGCCGAGCAGGAGGTGCTCGCGCTCGAGCTTCTGCTCGAGGCCGTCCTTCTGTTGCTTGAGGGCTTCGAGGAAGTAGCTCAGCCAGGGCTGCCAGTCGGGGTCTTCCGTGCGGATTCGCTCCTGGCTGCGGCGCAGGGCGCGGTAGTAGGACTCCTTGCTCCGCTCGATCACGCTCTCGAGGGAGCTGTAGGGCGCATAGGCGTAGCCGGCCCGCAACTGGAGCAGCGTGGTGAGCGCACGCGACAGGCGACCGTTTCCGTCCTCGAAGGGATGAATGGCCAGGAAGACGACGATGAAGACGCCGATCACGAGCAGCGAGTGGAGCTGCTTCTCGTCCAATGCGTCTCGTGTCCAGGCGATGAGCTCGGTCATGAGACGCGGTGTGTCGAACGGAGTCGCGGTCTCGAAGACGACGCCGAGGCGCTCACCGGCTGGTCCGAATGCCTCGACATTGTTGGGCAGGGTTTTGTACGCGCCGCGGTGTCGCTCGTCTTTTTGCGAGTACTCGAGGAGGTCGCGGTGGAGCTGCTTGATGTGGTTCTCGGTCAGGTCGATCGCTTCCCAGCTCTCGAAGATCAGCTCCATGACTTCGGCATAGCCGGCGACCTCCTGCTCGTCGCGCGAGGCGAGGTCTCGGATCTCGAGGTTGGCGAGGAGCTGCTCCACCTCCACGTTGGAGAGGCGCGCGCCCTCGATCCGGGTCGAGGCGCCGGCGCTCTCGATGGTCGCAACGCGGCGCAGGCCGGAGAGTCGCTCCGGCGCGAGCCTGCCGAGGGCTCGCCAGGCGCCCTTGAACTCGTCCAACTCGGCGATCAGCCGCAGGAGCTGCGGCGTGATCTCGAGCGTGGCGAGGGAGGTGCCAGCCACCTTTCCATCCATTTCCATCCATTTCAAGATCGCGCAACGACATCCATTTGTCCATCCGATTCCATCCAATTAAAAAATGCTAATTGGAGCTGACAGTTAGGGCAGATCGCTGCCCTTCCCGCAGGCCCGACGGAGTCCCCACGGGACTCGGGCCTTCTCAGCTTCGTACCTGCACGGGGGCAGCGGCCATCGCCCTGCTAGAGTATCAACCACGTGGACGATCCAGGAGCCAACCTCGCGGCGAACCTGCGCCGCCTGCGCGAGCAGCGCGGGCTCTCGCAGCAGCAGATGGCGCGCCTGGCGGGCATTCCCCGCCCCACCTGGGGCAGCCTGGAGGCGGGCTCCGCGAACCCGACGCTCGGCGTGCTGACACGCGTGGCGGCCGCGCTGCAGGTCTCGATCGAGGAGCTGATCGGGCCGCCGCGCACCGCCTGCCGGCTCTACCCGGCGCGCGAGATCCGCGAGCGCCGGCGCCAGGGCGGTCACCTGCGCCCGCTGATCCCCGAGCCGGTTCCCGGCCTCGACCTCGCGCGCATCGAGCTCGAGCCGGCGGCCTCGATGGTCGGGGTCCCGCACACGCCGGGGACGCGCGAGTACCTGACCTGTGAGCGCGGCCGCATCGAGCTCGTCGCGTCCGGCGAGCACTGGGAGCTCACGCCGGGCGACGTGCTGGTGTTCCGCGGCGATCAGCGCCACACGTACCGCAACCTGGACGCACGGCAGGCGAGCGTGGGCTTGAGTGTCGTCTGCTTCGCCCCGCCCGTCCGCTGACCCCTCGGATGATCCGATAGCAAGACGCCAACGAGCCGACCGTTCGCACGACCCGCCACGCGCGCGGACCGATGCTGCCTGCATACTCAGAAAAGGAGCATCGCGCATGTCCATCCGAATCGAACACGCCAACCTGAACGTCCGCGACCTCGACGCCATGATCCAGTTCCTGCGCACCGCCTTTCCGTCGTTCCGCATGCGCGCAGAGGGCAAGAGCTGGCGCGGCACGCGCTGGGTGCACGTCGGCACCGACGACACATACCTGGCGCTGTCCGAGGTGAGCGGCGAACCGGTCGAGCCGTGGACCCCGTACTCGAACCTGCCGGGTACGAACCACCTCGGCTACGAGGTCGAGGACGTCGAGGCCCTGCGCGTGCGCCTGTGCGACGCCGGCTACCGGGAGTCGACCGTTCCCAACGCGCACCCGCACCGCAGGCGCGTCTACTTCTACGATCCCGAGGGCCGCGACTGGGAGTTCGTCCAGTACTTCTCCGACGACCCGGCGGAGCGCAACGACTACACGCTCGCGGACTGAGCAGCAACCGATTCAGCCCGACCCGGTGTCCTGTCTCGCGATGGCAGATCTCCTGCGCGCGGCGGTCGGTGCTGCAGTGACGACTCTGCTCCTCATGCTCGCGATTTCACCCGCGCGCTCTGCGGGTCCCTCGAGCGAGCACCTGGAGCAGCTCAGGTACCGCGCGACGAGTGCACTCGCAACGCTGGGCCACGCCGCCCGCGAGGGCGCCGGCGACCTGGACGGCGCGGGCGCTCGCGCACTGCTCCGCGAAGCGCTCGACGCGTACATCGCGGCGGCCGAGCTGGGTCTGGACAGCGGGGATGTCCTCTACACACGCGAGATCTCGGAGCTTGCAGGTGAACTGTCCGACCCTGCCCCGTTCACGACCCTCTTCCCTCGCCTGCTCGAGGCATCGGCGCTCGAGCACACGCTCTACGACACGCGCGTCGACCTGGCAGGCGGACTCGCGAGGCTCGCCGATCCCGCGGCCGACACGCATTTCCGCGACGCCATCCTCATGCGGGAACCCGTGGACGCGCTGGCGGCGCACATGAAGTACGCGCGGGTCCTGATCCGGAGAGGTCGCCACAAGGAGGCCCTTGCCGTCCTGGACCGCTTCGATGCGCAGCTGAGCGCCGTGCCCAGCGCCGCGTTCCTGCAGCAGCGGCTCGTCCGCGAGCTCGGGCTCGGAACGGGAGAGATCGACGCCGAGACGGCGCAGCTCCACGAGCGCTGGGAATCGTCGCTCCAGCGCTCGATCGCGCCTGCGGCGCCGGGACCGCGCACTGCACAACCGCAGGACGTGGTCATCGGTCTGCTATCGCTGCCGGAAGTCCTCGGGCTGCAAGCCGATGGAACGCACGGCAAGCCCGAGATCGCGCTGCATGCGGCACCGGATGCGGCCTCCGCCGTCTCGATCGCGCGCACGAGCGAGCTGCAGACGGAGCTCTACAACTACGACGAGAGTGGCGTGCTCGTGCTGGAGCAGCGCGGTCGCTGGTTCCGGGTCCGGCTCGCAGAGGGATCGGGCTGGATCAAGGCGTCGGAGCGCCACGAGCTCTTCTCGCTCGAGACTCTGCTCGACCGGGACGAGTCGTACGTCGACGTCGCCTCCGACGGCTGGCTCGCTCCCACACCCGGCGACGTCGCCGACGAGGCCGCTGCTGGCTGGGACCGAGTACTGCCACAGCAGACCGTGCACGTGAGCGGGTTCCGGCACCTCGGCGAGCAGCTGTGGGTCCAGGTCGACGTGCTGAGCCATTCGACGATGGAGTCGCTCGACCTGCGCGAGGAGGTGCAGGTCCTCGCGCGGGGCTGGATGCGCGCGCACGGCGCCTCGGGCGAGCCGGCGATCTGGTTCTCCGGGAAGGGCTGCTGAGACCTGGGCGGGCCGATTGTGCGGAGCTCCGCCGCTCCGCTAGGCTGCCGGTTCTATGCGCACCTCGAGACGAATCGCGGCGATCGCACCGGCCCTGCTGCTCGCGCTCGGCGGGCTCGCATCCTCCGCCCTCGCCCAGACGGACTACGCTCGCCTCCGGCTCGCTGCGCGCGCCGAGGCGCTTGCGGACGACGCGCGCGGTCAGGCAGCGCGTGCGGCAGCGGAGGGGAGCCCGGCCTGTGCGAGCCTGAGCTTCTACTGGGAGATCGGGAACGGCAGCGGACCGCTCGTGAGCGGGGCGCATGGCGAAGGGGCACCGCAGGCCACGGCGCCGCTGAATCTGTACTCGGCCAGCAAGTGGGTCTACGCCGCCTACGTGTACGAGCGCCGCGGCGGCGCGCTGAACGAGGCGGACCTGCGCTCGCTGCGCATGCTCGACGGCTACACCGAGACCAGCGGCTGCGCCGGGCGCGAGACGGTCGGCCGCTGCTTCGCGGCGATGGGCGAGCGCGACAGCGCGGACGTGGACCGGTTCCACTACGCGTCCGGCCACTTCCAGAAGCACGCCGCAGTCGACATGGAGCTCGCCGACAAGAACACCGAGGAGCTCGCAGCGGAGATCCACCGCGTGCTGGGCACGGGCTGGGCGTTCGACTACGTGCGCGTGGACCTCGCGGGCGGCGGCCGCGGCAGCGCGGCGGACTACGGCGTGTTCCTGCGCAAGCTGCTGAACCGCGAGCTCAAGCTCTCCGGCGAGGCGCTCGGCTCGAACGCCGTCTGCACCTACACCGGGCCGGCCGATCCCGCGACGGGCCGCACGCCCTGCAAGAACGCGGCGAGCTCACCCGCGAGCGAGGCTCTGCAGTACTCGCTCGGCCACTGGATCGAGAGCGATCCGCAGTGGCTGGCGCAGGGCGGCGATCCGGCCTTCACCAGCCCCGGCCTGACCGGCTTCTACCCCTGGATCGATGCCTCGCGCACGTACTACGGGATCGTCGCGCGCGATGAGCGCGTGCAGGGCTCTGCTGCAATGTCCGTTGCGTGTGGGCGGCAGATCCGCAAGGCCTGGCTCGCGGGCGCGTCTCCGCACCCCTGAGCTGACCCGCCCGCAGGAGCCTGCGCCCGGGGGTTGGGGGCGCGGCTGCTCCACAGCTGCGTGTCCCCGGTGCCCCGCCTGCGCACGCCACCCGGAATGTCGGACCTCGGTGTGAAAGGGCGCACAGGAGACGCTCGCCCCCCGACCGCTGTTCTCTGTGACCGCCCGAGACGGGGTCGGGCGGTCCTCAGCAACAGGGGGAACGTATGAAGCGATTCATCCACGCGCTCGCCGTGGGAGCTCTGGCGGCCGTCGCAGGTCTTCCGGCGCATGCCGTCGACTTCGAAGAGGGCGGCTACGCCGGCACCACGGACGAGGGTCACGACACCGTCGTCTACAACTTTCTCAAGCACTTCAACTACGAGCAGTACTACTACTCGTATCAGCACCAGTGGAGCTGGAACAACGACAACCGCGTCGACGCGATGGACTTCGCGATCTTCGGCGGTCACGGCAACCGCTGGCTGATCGCGGGCCTCGACGGCTCGGTCGATCTGACGACCGCCGGCTCCTCCAGCCATCGCGGCTACGGCAACGTCGACGCGGAGTTCGTGGCGTTCGAGTCCTGCTACGTGGTGCCGAGCCCGGTCGAGGTCAGCAACTGGTGGTCGAACTGGACCAGCGAGAGCGACGACGTCATGGACGGCGTGCACCAGCTGATGGGCTTCCACACGGTGAGCTGGCAGTCCACGGACCAGAAGGTGTCGGACTACTTCGGGTCGCGCGTCGCGAGCAACTACGCGGTCTGGCAGGCGTGGTTCGACGCGATCAACGTGAAGGGGCGCTCGGACGAGCTCGGCTCGGCCGTCATGCATCCCAGCGCGGACGGCGACCGCTACGGCAATGTGGTCGCGGACCCGGCACAGAACCACACCAGTCTGCGTCTCTGGTACCAGTACTGAGGAGCACATGCCATGAACACCACTACATTTTCAGCGTTCAAGAAGGTCGCATCCGCGGCATGCGGGCTCGCACTGATCTCGGTCCTGGCGCCGCGCCCGGCCGCGAGCCAGGACAAGGTCGAAGGGCTCGAGCTGCTCGAGCGCGTCGGCACGTACCAGGGTGAGCTGCACACCCACTTCGCAGCCGTGCCGACGGCGGCGGAGCTCGGTCAGCGCGCCAAGCTCGGCGCCGTGCTCGGGCGCGGCAGCGGCATCAGCTTCGAGGGCGAGCCGCTGCAGCTCAGCGAGACGCGCACGGCGCTCACCAGCCCGGTCGATCCGTCGGCCAGCTTCGAGGTGGACAGCACCACAGGCAACTTCCTGTTCAACGGCGGCCTGCTGAAGTACCGCAAGGACGCCAGCACGCCGAACCTGCCGCAGGACGCCGAGCTGCCGCGCCTCGCGCTGTCGCTGCTGCGCAGCCACGGCCTGGCGGTCGATCCCAAGCAGATGGAGCTCGCGCACGTGGGCGGCCTGAACATGGCCATCACCGACGACGGCGAGAAGTCGCAGATCTTCCAGAAGCTCAAGACCGTGCGCTTCGCGCGCACGCTCGACGGTCTTCCGGTCGAGGGCGACGGTCGCATCGTGATGCACCTGGGCGAGGCCGGCGCACTGGCCGGGGTCGTCTTCCAGTGGCCGCGGCTCGAGAAGTCCATGCTGCTCGAGCCCGAGATGCTGCAGAAGCCCGAGGCCCTGCGCACGCGCGCGCTCGACGAGATCCGCTCGATGGCCGCCAAGTCGGAGCGCGCCAGGCTGACGCGCGCGAGCCTCGTCCTGTACGACGACGGCAAGGGCGTGCTCGAGCCCGCCTATCACTTCATCCTCGAACGCTACATGGACCAGGGCGAGCGCGAGCTCGTCATGATCCCCTACGACTTCTATCTGCCGGCGACCACCAAGCCGCTGGCCTTCTATCCGCACATGGAAGTCGCACCCGTCGCTCCGGCGGACGGGAAGAACGAGGACGCGGACGAGCAGACCGACGACTGAGCCCGGTCCCGCACGAACGATCGGTCCGCCCCCTCCGCCACCGGCGCAGGGGGCGGACACATTTCGGGTCGATTCGAGGTCGCGCAGCCCGCGGGGAATACCCCTCCGTAGCCGCCACTACACACAGAGCTGTTGCCAGTGCTCCCGGCGGATCCGCTCCCAGGCAATGCGGAACCACGGCGTGAACAGGTCCGGAGACTCGCGCAGCGCGGAGTCGAGCTCCGCGGCGGGCAGCAGCCGGAGCTGATTGATCTCGCGTCGATTCGGGCGCAGGGAGCGCGTGTCCACGCGACCCGCGAACACGGAGCACAGCTCGTGCTCCGCGCCGACGTCGCCATAGCGCTCGTGATAGCGGTAGTCGAAAAGGCGCGTCAGCGAAGCGTCCACACCGAGCTCCTGCTGCAGGCGCCGGCGGCAGGCCTCCTCCTCGATCTCGCCGCGGCGCGGATGGCTGCAGCAGCTGTTCGACCAGGTCAGCGGCCACAGCCGCTTCTCGCGACCGCGCTGCTGGACCAGCAGATCCATCTCCGTCGAGAACAGGTAGATCGAGAACGCGCGGTGGAGCCGGCCCGCGCCGCGATGGCACAGCTCCTTGCTCTCGTACTCCGTCGTGCGCCCTTCGGGATCGACGAGCTCGAGCAGCTCTTGGTCGTCCGACACGGGCTCGTCTCGCCAGTCCAAGCGTTTTACAGGGAAGCCCCAATTCATTCCGTCAGCCTCCGATCTGCACCGTTTTGCGGAACACCAAGACAGGGCGGCCAACACGCGCTGCCGAGGTGCGATTCGCTGTTCCCGTTCGCTGCCTGCTCGACTATTCTCGACGTTGGTGGCGGAGCACTTGCTCCTCACGCATCGACCCCCATACGTCTTCGTGCAGCATATAGCCCGCTGCGCGTCGATGACCAGTACTTGCACACCGTGTAACCACATCGTGTGACGAAAGGTGTCGATTCGAACGGAAGCGGGGAAAATGAGCGTCGAGATCACGTTTCCAGAGTTCTACCAGGGCATCTTCCAACGCACGCAGGCCACCTACGGTCCGATCATTCGCGAGGCGATCGGCAGGATCCGGCACATGGACTGGCCGGAGAAGCTGCGCCCCGCGCTGGCGTTCCAGACGTGGGAGAACCCGCAGCCGTCGTTCATCCTGCTGCCGTTCGAGTACCTCGCGACGGCCGACGCATCGGGCGGCATCACGCCGCGCCATTGCGATCACCTGCCGGCGATCCTGCTCATGGCGGAGTTCTGTGCCGTGGCCGACGACACGATCGACCGCGCGCCGAGTCGCTCCGGGCGCGAGACGTTCACGGCGAAGTTCGGCGACGCCAGCGCCGTGCCCATGGCAAGCGCACTTGCGTCGAGCGTCTTCTTCCACTCTCGTCAGGATGCGAAGCTGCTCGACGCGGCCGCAGCGTTCTTCATCGAGTTCGCCGGGCTCGAGCTGTGGGAGCGCGAGAACGTCTACCCCGCTGCGCGGCTCTTCGGGCCCTGGATCGAGAACCGCTACCTCCAGGCCACCGTGGCGCACGAGTACGCGCTGAACTGCGCGAGACTGATCAGCGGAGCGCCCGCGTGGCCGCGGGAGGCGGTGCAGAAGTTCGCCATGGTCGGCCAGGACGTGGACGACATCGTCAATCTCGCGGAGTACCGCGCCTCGGACGGCGAGAACGACGACCTGCAGAGCGGTGTCGTCACGCGCCCGCTGATCCTCGCGGTCGAGGACGCACCGCGCCTGGCATTCGAGGTGAGCGCGCTCTGGGATCACTATCGACCGCTGTCTGCACTGCAGCTCCCGATCGCCGAGCTGGAGCGCGAGCGCGCCGAGGTGCTGGAGAAGGCGCTGCCCCTCTACACGCACATCCGCAAGGTGATTCTCGAGCGCGGCGTGCCGCGCAGCGTCAAGCAGTCCCTGACGGATTTCCGAACGGCGGTGCGCGAGTCGCCGGCGCCGCTGCAGCCGTTGATGCGCGAGCTCACGGCGGCATTCCTCGACCGGCTGCGGCGCTGCCGC
>Ga0190274_10001320_pt1 | contig 14572 bp, 14 predicted proteins | sample Popmic531T_FD_133002 | JGI IMG/M metagenome (GOLD analysis project Ga0190274, IMG submission 133002) | Populus adjacent soil microbial communities from riparian zone of Yellowstone River, Montana, USA - 531 T | ecosystem: Environmental > Terrestrial > Soil > Riparian zone | place: USA: Montana...
CCAGCACCAGATGGATATGGACGAAGATGGCTTCAGTGATGTGGCGTCCACGGAGAATTTTTTCATCCATCCCACTTTCTTCTATTACCCCAATGAAACCAATACGGTCTCTGTTGGTATCAACAGCGTTTTCGAGGATCGCCGTGGGGGTGATATGCAGGTATTGAACAGGCGACCCAATGCTACTCATAAATTCTTTATCGAGAACCAGTCGTACCGGAATACCATTGATGTTGTTTGGGATAAAAAGATCGGGGCCTCTGACCGGTTCACACTGAAAGGGACCAGCAGTGGTTTCAACCGGAATATCAGCACTAATGTATTTGGTATGCGCGCAAGACAGTTCTCCTTTTTTACGGAAGCTTCTTACCTGAAGAAAAAAGATAAGCATGATATTGTCGGTGGTATCAATATAAATGGTGAGCGATTTAAAAAACAATTACCTGACAGCAGCGATATTGACGACTATCGTTATTTCACTCTCGGTTTGTTCATCCAGGACGATTGGCGTTTTCATCCCAAATTGACACTCGAAACCGGTTTGCGGGGCGATTTTCATAACCAATATGGAACATTTCTATTACCACGGGTCTCCCTGCTTTACAAGATCAGTACGCAATTGACAGCAAGACTGGGCGGGGGATTGGGCTATAAGATCCCGACTGTTTTCAGCAGTGAAGTGGATGAAAGAAGTTATGCGAACCTGCACCTGGATGAAAATGCAAAAGCAGAAAGATCGTTGGGTGTCAATGCGGACTTCAATTTCAAAAAAAAGGTCGGGGAAGTGGAACTGGCCATTAACCAGTCCTTCTTTTTTACCCGTATCAATCATCCGCTGGTGGCTTTCACGCCGCCGGGACTCGTCACTTATTATACCGAAACAAAGCCTGTTACCACAAAGGGATTGGAGACCTGGATGCAGATCAGTTACAAAAAACTGGAAGCTTATCTCGGTTATACGCTGACCGATGCCCGCAAAAAATATGATGCGGTTCATCCTTATCTCGAACTCAGCGCCCGTAATAAATTTGCCACCGTGATCTCCTATGAATTTTTTAAGAATTTCCGGGGAGTTGCCGAAGCGGCTTATACAGGCAGTCAATATCTCGAAGATGGCAAGAAGAGTCCCTCCTTTCCTTTTATCGCGGCCATGATCCGGTATGATGTGGGCCGCTGTACTTTTGTGCTGAACGGAGAGAATCTGCTGGATTACCGGCAAACAAGAAAGGAGAATATCCTGATCCTTCCTACGACCAATCCAACCTTTAAACAACTCTGGGCGCCGATCGACGGGAGGGTGGTCAACCTGAGTTTAAAAGTCCGGCTGTAAGTGCCAAAGCTGTTAGCTGTTAGCTGTTAGCTGTTAGCTGTTAGCTGTTAGCTGTTAGCTGTTAGCTGTTAGCTGTTAGTGCAAACTCATCACTTCCTTATTTATTATTTATTATTCCTTATTTCTTATTCTCATTCCTGCGCTACCTTCTGTTCACCCGCTTCTCTTATCTTTGCAGGCTTATGGAACAACTGTTGAAGCAAATCGGGGAGCACAGAAAAGAGGTCAGTGCGTTTACGGCTGCCGGTGAAATACAGGTGGAAGAATTCCGCATTAAATGGCTGGGTACAAAAGGATTGGTGAAAGCCATCATGGGTGAGATGAAAAATGTGGCCCCGGAACAAAAAAAAGAAGCCGGTCAACTCCTGAATGATTTTAAATTGTTTGTTGAAGAAAAATACGAAACGCTGAAAGCATCTTCAGTTACCCAGCAACCAGGAACCAGCAACCAGATCGACCTGACTTTGCCCGGTGATGCCCTTCCTCTCGGTTCCCGCCACCCCGTTATATTGATGAAGAACAGGATCGTCTCCATTTTCCAGCGCCTGGGTTTTGCCGTTGCCGAAGGACCAGAGATCGAGGACGACTGGCACAATTTCGGCGCCCTGAATTTACCGGAACATCATCCCGCCCGCGATATGCAGGATACTTTTTATGTGCAGCAAAACCCCGACTGGGTATTGCGGACGCATACAAGCAATGTTCAGATACGGGAGATGGAAAAAGGAAAACTGCCTATCCGCATGGTCATGCCCGGCCGTGTGTACCGTAATGAAACGGTGAGCGCAAGAAGCCATTGTTTCTTTCACCAGGTAGAAGGCCTGTATATTGATGAGAATGTTTCTTTCGCAGACCTGAAACAAACGCTGTACTTCTTTGTGAAGGAAATGTATGGTAAAGACGTAAAGGTCCGCTTCCGTCCTTCTTATTTCCCTTTTACCGAACCCAGTGCTGAAATGGATGTGAGCTGCTTTATCTGCGGTGGAACCGGTTGCAATATCTGCAAGAAAACAGGCTGGGTGGAAATATTGGGTTGCGGCATGGTGCATCCGAATGTGTTGTCAAACTGCAATATCGATCCCAATAAATACACCGGTTTTGCTTTTGGCATGGGGATCGAAAGACCCGCCATGCTGAAATACGGGATCAATGATATCCGCTTGTTCAGTGAGAATGATACAAGGTTTTTGAAACAGTTTACTTCGGCGATCTAGAAGCGGGAAGTGGGGTGTGGCGAGTGGCGAGTGGGACGCAACATTTTCTTTATCGTGACGTTCATATTCTGTGACGAGACTTCTACTATTTCTTCTGTTTTTTAGTTCTTTGTCCTGTAAGGATAAAGAAAAGAGTGAGCCTGCAATTGATTATTTAGGGTTTACAGATAAGGAGGTTGTTCTGGCTGGCGTTACCAGGGAGTCAGACAATCCCGATACAATCGGAAGGTTATTTATCAAAATCCCTTCAAGGTTAGATACATCCTACCAATGGCATAAAACGTCCGATTGTCGTGGTTGTGGCGCATTTCAATACAGGTTTTCAGACTCCCGGTATAAGCAATTCGCTGAAAGTGGTTTTTTCTGGACTTACACACCAGACTCTGTTTATCAATTTACAATTTCACATGAACCCTTCTGGTCAGGGCCTGATAATATTATTTTGAAACAGTTAACATTAATAGACACCGCCCTTGTAGACCGTTTGGCATACCAACTATCAAATTCTGAAAAAGTTACTTATCTAAAAAAAGAGTTCAGGAAAATAAACAATCGTGGATTTGTAATGGGCAGCTTTATTACCGCATTTGGGAATATGACAAACGATACGACCGTGTATCTTACCGCAATAACCCGGTTAAAAAAAAGGGATATAAACTTTGTAGCTGAATGCGGAGCCAAGGATACTGTCGGATTTATTGATAAAATGTACAAATCGATCCTCTCTATCAAAATTGAAGAGAGATAGAAACAAATCTTATTTAAAATAATATTTTCCTCCAAATTCCACGGTACTATACTTAAAATCATGCAGCCCCTGCTGGAACCGTAAAAGCAGGCTTGCTTTTTTTATTCGTTTCTCCGCTGTTGTTCTGAATACGATCGGCTTGTCGCCGCTGTGTTCAAGATAACCCAGGTAACCGGCAACATAGGTTTGGAACCGCCAGGAATCAGGGTTCCATTCAAACCCTGTCCCGAATAAGAAAGCATCGTTCTGCCGGAAATCCTCCTGCTCGATCTGCCAGCAATAAAAACCCGCCATGGCGATCCACTTCAATGGGATCTTATTAAAGGGTTTGGCCATGGAGATATCAAAATGATACCCCAGGCCGTCAATGAACCTGGCTGCCCCAAAACCGGAAGAGGAAGGATAGCGGTAACCCATCCGCAAAGCGAGATGCATCTTCTTTCGCCATTTATTGAATAACTGGATCGTTGTACTCATCAGTACATCACCCCTGGCCTTTTTATCATTGTAATATTTATAATACACATGGCGTTCCTTTTTTACCGCATCGCTCATGTTGTAGTATTCGACCGGTATATAAGAAACATCAAAGGAGATAATGTCTTTTACCAGGCAATAATTACCGTAGAGCGCAATGCTTTGGGTCTTATCTCCCGGTGAAAAATGAAACTGTGCCGTTATCCCGGCGGAGCGGCTACTGTCAATACTGCCGTTGGAGAGCTGGGGAACTGCGAGTGCATTGGGTCCCAGGTATGCTGCCCTTACTTTAATATATTTTGACCAGTGGGACACACCATCCCAGTTCACCGTCTGTGCCCATTCAGCCTGGGTCTGTGCACCTGCGTCGAAAAAGAGGCCCGCTAAAAGGGTCGTGAAAAATAGTTTCATTGATTTTTTCCTGGCGATAAAATTAGTTGTTCCGGTGCAGACTAAAACAAGAAAGGCTGTCTTTGCAGACAGCCCTTGTTGAAATAATGTGTTCACTTATGTTATTAGTTTCTCGGGTTGTAAAAAGCCAGTACCAGCGATGCGCCGATGGTGACCCATAAACCGATCCCGTATCCCTTCCCGATCATTTTGAAGATATCGCCAAAAGCAACGCCGTTGATCAATGGCTGACCGATGATCATGTACAAGATGGTCAGCAGTGGCAGCCAGGTCCAGAGACCTCTTCCCAGGATATAATTCTCGTTGTTGAGCGCCCCGATCAGCAGGAATACTCCTGATAGCGGGATCAGCAGCGGGATATATTTTTTCCAATCACCTCCTCCTGAAAACACAGAATCATAGCCGCTTACATTATATCCCATAATGGATACGTAAGGCAGAAAGAAGCAGGCTATCAGAATGACCGCCAATACAATGGTTACAATTTTTCTGTTCATGTTAGTTGGTTTATAGGTGAAAAATCAGAATATGATGAGATCAGGTTTTGGAAGCCGACATCCTCCGGTAACAGAAAAAGGCGGCGGCTAAAAATGCTACGACGGCGATATAGAACCAGGGCGTGAAGTCCACCGTGATCCTCAGGTTATCGCCCAGCTTATCCAGGCCAAGGCTGTCGGTGCCGCTGGAAGACTTCCCTCCCGTATCCGGCATATCCAGTTTGACCTTCTTTTTTACGTCAAGCATCATCCCGATCAATGCACCTGCCGATGCAACACCTGTGACCATGGCGCCACCAATCGCGGCTTTAGCATTCGTAAAAGATAACAATAATCCCAGGATGCCGAGGCCCATCGCGATCATGGCATATAAGTTCGGGTCTTTCTTATCTGCTTTAGTGGTGGTCTTCGTGATCGTTTCATCCACCTTATCTGTCTTAACATCATTCAAAAATGGGTTATCCGAACTGCTGTTCTTCATTTGAAACCCCGTAGCTAACTGGAAACCGCTGATCGTTTGCAGCGAAGTTCCATTGCATTTGATATCAACAAAAGGCATAAAGAAAAGCAATACGCCTACGGCAAAAGCTACTGTTGAAGGGACCTTTGTACCGAACATTCCCGGGGCTGCCGGTGCCGGTGCATATACTGGAGGTGGCGTTGGCGGCGGTGGCGGGGGTGTATACGGCGGAGGTGCCGGAGAACTTGGTTGGTTTGTATCCATAGATAAATTTTTGCTTAAGATAAGAGAAACTTGGCATAAATCGCAACCTTAAAATCCACAACCAATATCTTTACGGGCACAATGCATTCAAAATGAACATAAACAGGATCTGCGTTTGCGGGGCCGGAACGATGGGCAGCGGGATCGCACAGGCGGCCGCACAGGCAGGATTCCCCGCACTCCTGTATGAACTGAACCCTGCCGTGCTGGAGAGAGCAAAGACCGGGATCGATCTGAACCTGCAAATGCTGGTGGAAAAAGGAAAGATCAGCGCTGATGAAAAGCAAAGGGTCCTGCAAAATATCCAGTTCACCGGCGATATACGATCCTGCCTCGCCGATGTGTTCATCGAAGCCATCGTGGAGAAACCGGAAATTAAAATTGCCCTGTTCAACCAGCTCGCGGAACTCAACAATAGCGAAGCCATTTTTGCCACGAATACTTCTTCTTTACCTGTTACAACCATCGCCGGAGGGGTGATGAACCCGCAACGGGTCATCGGTATGCATTTTTTCAATCCTGCTACCATCATGAAACTGGTAGAAGTGGTGAATACAAAGTACACGAACCCACAGACAACTCAAACGATCACTGAACTGGCACGGCAAATGGGTAAGACGCCGGTGATCTGCCGGGATTCGCCGGGATTTATCGTCAACCGTGTGGCAAGACCTTTTTATATCGAATCATTGCGGCTGGTGGAAGAAGGGATCACTGATTTTGCTACCGCTGATAAATTACTCGAAGCAACGGGTTTCAGGATGGGGCCCTTCAAACTCATGGACCTGATCGGTAATGACATTAACTATGCAGTCAGTTGTTCCGTTTACGAACAAATGAATAACCCTGAAAGACTAAAACCTTCTTTTATACAGGAGCAACATGTAAAAGAAGGCAAGCTGGGAAGAAAATCAGGAGAAGGGTATTATAAATATTAATTCAAACCGGGATATTCAATGGTCTTAGTTACAGGCGGCACTGGCTTTTTGGGGTCTTATATTATTAAGCAGCTGGTAGAAAAAGGCTATGCCGTCAGGGCGATCCGGCGGAGCAATACAATACCTTCCTGGATCTCCCCGGAAATTGTAGCTAAAGTGGAATGGGTAGAGGGCGATGTGCTCGATGTTGTTTCACTGGAAGACGCGATGGAAGGCGTTGACAGTATCATCCACTCTGCCGCCGTTGTTTCCTTTGCAAAAAAAGATCGCCGCAATATGTACCAGGTGAATGTGGAAGGTACCGCCAACGTGGTCAATATGGCCCTGGAGAAAAAGACCAGGCGGTTGATCCATATCAGTTCGGTGGCTGCACTCGGAAGAACAATGGGCGGCGGTCATGTCGATGAAGAAAAGAAATGGGAAGAAAGCAAGGTGAACACCCATTATGCCAAAAGCAAATACAAAGCAGAGCTCCATGTATGGAGGGGTATCAGCGAAGGCCTGGAAGGAGTGATCCTGAACCCCAGTACCATCCTGGGATATGGCGACTGGAACAGCAGCAGTTGCGCCATCTTCAAAAATATCTACCAGGAATTCAAATGGTACAGCCCCGGTGTCAACGGTTTTGTAGATGTGGAGGATGTGGCAAAAGCTATCCTTCTTTTCCTGGAAAATAACGTCAATGAAGAACGTTTCATCGTGAATGGCGATACCTGGTCCTTTAAAGAGCTGCAGGATGTTATTGCTGATGGGTTTGGAAAAAAAAGACCCGCGAGACTGGCCAGTCCATTCCTGATGGGAATAGCCTGGAGAATGGAGAAGATCAAATCCCTGTTCTCCGGTAAAAAAACATTGCTTACCAAAGAAAGCGCAAGAGTGGCACAAAGCAAGACCTGGTTTGAAAATGATAAGATCCTCAGTGCCCTTCCGGGGTTTTCATTCACCCCGCTCGGGGAAACCATAAAAAAAGCCTGTGAACGATATTCAACCTCAGCCCAAACCCCTTTACCAAAGAAAGGGGCTTAGGAAAATCCTCATCGTGCAACCGTCATTATACTATCAGGGTCTATGAAGTCCTCCCTTCGGGAGGATTTAGGTGGGCTTCTTTGTTTATCTTTAAGCGGCAATCTTTATCTATGCAAAAAACTCGTTTTACCCTCCTGGCCTTTTTGTTCGGGTGCACCCTGTCTCTTAATGCCCAGTTCAATGTAACCGGTATTGTACTTGACTCAGCTTCCCGGGAGCCCCTGTTGAAAGCTTCCGTGTTTTGCCAGAATACAACCTTGGGTACAGTGACCAACAAGGACGGAGAGTTCAGCCTGTCATTAAAATCAGGCGGCTATGATCTTATTTTCAGTTATACCGGTTACCAGACCCAAACGATCCGGGTGACAGAAAACAACAAGCTGGAAGTGCTGATGATCAAAGAAGATAAAAGCATGGGTGAAGTTTTTTTGAAGAACAGTTATGAAGTAACCGATGGCTGGGATAAATACGGCGATTTCTTTATCAAGAATTTTATCGGTTCCACCCCGAATGCCTCCCAGTGTGTCCTGTCCAACCCCGAGGTATTGAAATTTTATTTCTATAAAAGAAGTAACCGGTTGAAAGTGCTGGCCACAGAACCCCTGCAGATCGCTAACAGGGCGTTGGGATATAATCTTCGTTACCAGCTTGATTCCTTCGTTTACTATTATAATACGAATATCAATTCCTATCGTGGCTATTGCCTGTATACGGAAATGGAAGCCTCCGACACCCTGAAAAATATATGGGTGGTCAACCGCAAGAATGCCTATGAAGGTTCTAAATTACAGTTCATGCGCAGTTATTATGACAGCACCGTTTTGGAAGACGGCTGGATCATTGACCTGCTGGACGAAAAGAATGACAAGAAATTCAATAAGGTAAAAGATGTGTATGACACGCTTTATTACGGCGCCCTGGACAGTACCCTGCAGATAGAGATCTACTATCCGAGGAAGATCAGCGTTACCTATACCAAAAAAAGACCCGAGCCTGAATACCTGAAGAAAATGAACTTACCGAAAAGCGTTCCCTACCCCATTTCCTATATTGATATCAGGGAAACGATCGCTATTACCCAGAACGGCTATTATTACGAACAGAAGGACTGGATCAACCAGGGCTACTGGAGCTGGAAAAATGTGGGGGACCTACTGCCGTATGACTATGTTCCGGATTGATGAATATCGAACAGGAGAACAAAAGAATATCGAACAGGTGAACAAGGAATAACGAATGAAGAAGTTTAGGGCCTCTCATTAAACATCCCCGGGCATGGCCCGGGGCCATTTACATTCGCCCTTTCAGGGTCTTTCACTTTCTCATTGCGAGGCAAGGCCGAAGCAATCTTTCTTATGCCTTATTTTTTTATTTCTTATGTTTCTCCCCCGGGTACGACCCGGGGTTACTGCTATTCGACCCCTTCGGGGTCTTCCACTTCCTTATTTCCTGCCCGTCCGTAGCCATAGCGAAGGCGGGCTTATTTCTTATTTCTTAACCCCATCACGATCTCCCATAACTGCGGTATCCTTTTTATCCAGACAAACTCTTTCATTTTCTCTCTTGCATCTTCCACCGGTGAGCCGAAATAAACCTTGCCACCGGCGATCGTGTCTTTTACACCGCTTTGGGCATATACAACAGCATCTTTCCCGATCGTTAGTGTCTTACTGACCCCGACCTGTCCCCAGAGGATCACATTGTCTTCGATCGTAGTCGCGCCGGCGATCCCTACCTGCCCGGCAAACAGGCAGTTCTTCCCGATCACCGTATCATGCCCGATATGGATAAGATTATCCATTTTGGTACCCGCCCCGATAATGGTGTCGGCACTTACTCCCCGGTCGATGGAGCAGTTGGCCCCGATCTCCACCCCGTTCTCTATCAGGACCCGGCCACAACTGGTCATCTTCTTATAATGGATATCCCGGTTGGTCTTCTTATTATAATAAAAGGCATCGCTGCCGATCACGGTTCCGGCCTGGATGATCACATCATCCCCGATAAGGCAATGGTCCAGGATGGTGACATTGGGGTGAATGATACTGTTCTTCCCGATCCTTACCTGGTTCCCGATATAGGCACCCGGCATAACGATCGTTCCCTCACCAATAACGGCAGAATCGCTGATCGTTTTCATCGAAGGATTGAAGGGACGATAGAAATTCACGATCTTTAAATAGGCTTCAAAAGGATCGTCAACGATCAGCAACGCTTTCCCTTCGGGGAACTCTGTCTTCTTATTGATGATGATAAAACTCGCGGCCGAATTGATGCAGGTTGTATAATATTTCGGGTGATCAACAAAGACAAGGTCTCCTTCTTCCACTTTATGTATCTCGTTGATGCCGGTAGCATTCCCTTTTTCATTGCCCAGTATTTCAGCCCCGATCAGTTGCGCAATCGTCGTTACCGGGACAGGTTTTTCAAAATGCATACGATAAATTTTATTTTATACGCCGTAGTTTCATTCGAAACAAACCGAAGGCTGTGCAAAGGTAACATCCTATTAAATGACAGCTAAAAGCAAAAAACCCTCCTTTTATGCCGGGAGCAGCTTTCTAACTGCTACTTTCAAAAAAATATTTTTTTGCCCTTTCCAGGCAAACATTCACCATGATCTTCCTCCAGGTATTCGGCAAACAGCAATAAAAAAAGAAAGACAGTTCGGTTGACATTAAAAAACAATTGCTGATGAGACCCTTTATCCGCCTGTATTTCAATCAATTTATAAAATCAGTTCACTAACAATGCAGAAGAGCAGGTTTTATTAAATCACATTACCCGCGCTGCAAAAAATGATCGCTCAGCCGTTGGTTTATCCACAGACATATTTAAAATGTTAATAAAATAGTTTGGAAATATTTTTTGGTTAATGAAAATTCTTTATAATATTGTGTAGGGAAATTTATTTCCCAGTACTTACTAACCCATCCATATAATAATCCCTCTGGTACTCCAGGGGGGTTTTTTTATTGTGAACGTTGCACATCGACACTGGTCCCTTCCATCAGTAGTGCATCTGTTTACCTGCTGAACATCTCTTTTCCGCTTCTTCAACGCCCGCCTGGTCTAAAAAAATCAAGTTGAATAATTAAGATACCTTTACGCTACCTAAAAAATTATCCATGCTGAAATCAATGACCGGTTTTGGAAGAGCCGAAAAAAGTGTAGGTGACAAAACTTTCCTGGTGGATATCAAATCACTCAACGGGAAACAATTTGAATTGCAATTAAAAATGCCGGCCATTTTAAAACCTTTTGAATTTGAGATCCGCCGCATCCTTTCCGTAGGGCTTGGCCGCGGCAGCGTCGATTGTATGATCAGCCTGAAAGATACCGGCAATGCCAAACCGGTTACTATCAATACCGACCTGGCAAAAGCTTATTATAAACCCCTTGCCGAACTATCGGCCGCCCTCAACCTGGACCCCTCTCATATCCTGAGCACCCTGGTAAAACTCCCGGAAGTCATTACCCCCAGCAGTGAGACCCTCTCGGATAAGGAATGGGGTGATTTCCAGCTGGTTTTGCAGGGAGCTATTGGCCACCTGAATACTCACCGCCTGAATGAAGGGGCCATGATGGAGCAGGACCTTCTCCTGCGGATCAGTAATATTGAAAAACAACAGGCCGAAGTCATCAAACTGGAGCCCCTCCGCCAGCAAAAAATAAGGGAGGGCATTACACGGCTGCTGGAAGAAAACGTGGGTAAGGAGAACTATGACGGCAACCGGCTGGAACAGGAGCTTATCTATTATATCGAGAAGATAGATATCACCGAAGAGCAGGTGAGACTAAAGAATCATTGTGATTATTTCAGGACCCTGTTGTCAGAAAAGGAAGAAGCAAAGGGGAAAAAGCTCTCCTTTATTCTCCAGGAGGTCGGCCGGGAAATAAACACGACCGGTTCGAAAGCTTATGACTCCACCATTCAAAAATGCGTGGTGATGATGAAAGATGAGTTGGAGAAGGCGAAGGAACAGGTGCTGAATGTTTTGTAAAGAAACTGCCTGTTGCCTGCTTTAAACTATTTTTGTCCCATGATTTTTTTACCCAAAAAAATATACTGGCTCCTGGCTTTTGGCTTTGGGCTAACGGCTCTCTCCTGCACAAGCATCGAGCTCTATGAAAAATCGGTTGCTATTCCCGGTCACTCCTGGAAAAACAGTTATAGACCTTCCTTCCATTTTACCATCAGGGACACTTCCTCCCCTTACCAGCTTTTTTTAGTGTTAAGACATAATGACAAGTACCATTACAATAATATCTATATCAACCTGAGCACAAAACAACCGGGAAGCGATAGTGCCCGCTCTGGCAGTTATGACCTTCGTCTTGCCACGGATAATGAAGGATGGCTGGGCAGCGGGATGGATGATATCTATGAACACCGCATTCCGCTAACACCTGCCGGCGGCCAATTCTATTTCAGGAAAGCCGGTGATTACACTTTCACCCTGGAACAGATCATGCGGGAAGACCCCCTTGAGAATGTCTTCAATGTTGGACTTCGTATCGAGAAAAAATAATAACGCCATCTTTGCTCTATGCCTGATGTCAACCGCAAGAGGATCCGACGCACCACTTTTATTTACTGGATGCTGTTGCTCTATATCATTGCCGCCCTGGTATGGTGGTTCATTTCGCTGAACCAGCAGAATAACCGGATGCAGGAGTTTGAGGTCAGCAGCCTGCGGGTAAGAACCGACAGTGTCGCTGCCCCGGTGTTATTCCGGCAGGAGTTCAATAAGATCATCGAGGAACACAGAAGAAACAGGTCAAAATATATTGGCGAGGGCGGTATCTTCTTTTTACTGATACTGGTTGGTGCCGCCTTTGTATACCGCTCTGTAAGACGGCAGTTCAATACACAGCAACAGCAACAAAACTTTATGATGGCCGTCACCCACGAATTAAAAACACCTATCTCCGTGGCGCGGCTGAACCTCGAGACCCTGCAGAAATACCATCTCGACCCGGAGAAACAGAAGAAGCTGATCCGTAATACACTTGATGAAACAACCCGGCTGAATTTCCTGACCAATAATATCCTGATCGCTTCGCAACTGGAAGGCAGCGGTTATAAATCAGCCAAAGAAGAACTTGATCTGTCCACTTTATTAAAGGACTGTCTCCGGGATTTCAGGAACCGGTTCCCGGAAAGGACCTTTAACGAAGAGATCGAAGAGGAGGCTGATCTGAAAGCCGATCCCCTGCTGCTCCAGATGCTGATCAATAACCTGCTGGAAAATGCGATCAAATATTCCCCCAAAGAAAGTCCCGTCACGGCGATACTGAAGAAATACCGGTCGGGAATTGAATTACAGATTAAGGATGAGGGGCCCGGCATCCCGGAGGAGGAAAAGAAAAAGATCTTCTCCAAGTTTTACCGCATCGGGAATGAAGCCACCCGCAAGACACAGGGCACGGGTCTTGGATTGTATCTTTGCCGTAAAATAGCCCGGGACCATAATGCCGACATTTCGGTGACAAACAATGAACCCCGGGGCAGTAATTTCGTCGTCATTTTCAAGATCTGACGGTCCCCGTCTGACCTTAGAAATAATAAACAATGAGTACAGAGAGAAAAACATCCATTTTACTGGTGGAAGATGAGGAAAATCTTCATGAAGCCCTGAAACTGAACCTGGAACTGGAAGGCTATGATGTGACCTCAGCATTAGATGGAGCCGCTGCGCTGAAAGCCGTGCAATCAGAATATTTTGATCTTATCATCCTCGATGTGATGTTGCCCGAAATGGATGGCATCACTGTCACCGAAACCGTCCGGATCAGTAATAATGAAGTGCCTATCCTGATACTCAGTGCTAAGAACAGTAGTGCCGACAGGGTGTTGGGTTTGAAAAAAGGAGCTGATGATTATCTTACCAAACCTTTTAACCTGGAAGAACTTCTTTTAAGGGTGCACAAACTCATCAATAAGAATAAAAAACTACAGGATAAATCCACGGTTGCGGATACCTATACTTTTGGTAACAACACCGTTGATTTCAAAGCACAGGAAGCTACGAAGAATGATGGTAAAAAAATACCCCTGAGCAAAAAGGAGACCATGCTCCTGAAATTGCTGATCGAAAACAAGAATGAAGTAGTGCCCAGGGAAAAGATCCTGCAATCCGTCTGGGGTTATAATGTTTATCCTACCACCCGTACGATCGATAATTTCATCCTGAACTTCCGCAAATATTTTGAAGAGGATAGCCGGAACCCCAAATATTTCCACTCTGTAAGAGGGGTTGGGTATAAGTATGCGGAGTAAAGGTCTTTCTTTAAGACTGCTGGGGAAGATTCGATAACTGCTCCAGTAAAGACGCAGTAGACCCGAGCAACAACTGCCTGTCCTCCCGTAAGACCGCTTCGGTGTACATCCCTGTTTCACATTGCCCGATTATACCCAGTAATTTCTCCGTGTTTTCTTTTGTGACCCCTGCGGCATTCATTTTGGCAGCCAGGAAAGGTTTGCTTAATTCACTTCCTGATAAATTAAATTTCTCAGCCACAAATTTCCAGATCACCGCATGCAGTAAAGGGTAAAAGCGATGGCCTTCCTCTTCCATAGCCGCATAAGCAGGCTCCAGCAAACTCCCGACCGATGGGGGTACCGGCTGCTGTTCCCGCTGCACAGGGAGCGGTTCAGGTTCTTTTTTCCTGGATACCCAGTATAACAGGACCAGGAGCACAGCCGCTGCCATGATGATACCAGCGGTCCGGGTTGTCCTTGCGTTTTTTTCGGCTATGGATGTTTTATGTTCTTCTCTCAGCGGTTGGGTCCCGCTCTCATTGCTTACCGTTATTCCTGTCGTCCCGGTTGTGATGGTCTTGTAGCTATTGCTGTCAATATCAAAAAAAGAAAAGCTGATCGCAGGAAGTTGCCAAACACCGGGTGATGCGCAAACAAAAGGATAACGAAATGTCCTGCTCCCGGCAAGGGGCGATTTCGTTTTATCAAATACATCTTTCACTTCCGGTTCAAATCCTTCAATACCTGCGGGCCAACGGACCGACGGTGCACTCAACTGGATGAAATTGCCCTTCCCGCTGATCTTTATCTCCAAAAACCCTTCTTCATTTTTATGCAACTCTTTTTTTGCAATAAAAGAAGCGATCGTAAAATGACCGGTGGCCCCGTTAAAGACAGCCGGTTTGTTCTTTTCGGGAACAGGTTTTACCTCGATATTAACCG
>Ga0190274_10001321_pt1 | contig 14565 bp, 11 predicted proteins | sample Popmic531T_FD_133002 | JGI IMG/M metagenome (GOLD analysis project Ga0190274, IMG submission 133002) | Populus adjacent soil microbial communities from riparian zone of Yellowstone River, Montana, USA - 531 T | ecosystem: Environmental > Terrestrial > Soil > Riparian zone | place: USA: Montana...
CCGATACAAAACTTACTGAAAATATAATCAAGCTGGTCTTCATTTGTGATCTCACCGGTTATCTCACCCAAATAATGAAGACCCCGCCGAATATCTAACGCCAACAGATCACCAGCAAGTTTACTATCTAGCCCATTTTTAATATCTGCCAATGATTTGGCAACTTCTTTTAATGCATGATAATGCCTTGCATTTGTAACAATTGTATCCTCTGGCTGCACTTTGCCGGAAATCACTTTGTCCACCATTCGTTCCTTTAATACTTCCAAATGTGTGTGATCTTTTGCTGAAATAAAAACAATGTTTTCTACTGAAGAAAATTTTTCTCTTATATTAGTATCGTTATATTTATCAGCTTTATTTGCAATAAGCAAAAAATTCAATTCTCTTTTTTTAAATTCAATATTTTGACTACTGATATCATTTATGTCTTCAGCTACGTCAAATAGGTACAAGACAAGATCGGCCGTTTTTATTTTTTCTAAACTTTTCTCCACACCCATGCTTTCAATTATATCGCTTGTATGATGACGAATGCCGGCAGTATCTATCAAGCGAAAAAGAATGCCATCAATATTGATAATTTCTTCTATCGTATCTCTTGTAGTACCGGGAATATCACTTACAATCGCCCTGTCTTCCTGTAACAAAGCATTTAGTAAAGTTGATTTACCTGCATTTGGTTTACCAACAATTGCCACACTAACCCCATTCTTAATTACGTTTCCAAGACGAAAAGAATTGATAAGTTGATCAGTTAATTTGCTTAATTCATTTATCAATTCATAAAATTGTTTCCTATCTGCAAACTCAACATCCTCCTGGCTGAAATCAAGTTCCAATTCTATTAAAGCAGAAAATTTTAGCAATTGATCTCTTAGCTCTTTTAGTTTATTAGAAAACTCGCCACGAATATTATGTAAGGCTGTTTTTTGTGAAGCTTGTGTATTTGAGGCGATCAGGTCGGCAACAGCTTCCGCCTGCGCAAGATCAAGCTTGCCTTTTAAAAATGCTCTTTGTGTAAACTCTCCGGGTTTTGCCAATCTTGCGCCACGATGTATACATGCGTTTATTATTTGCTGCAAGACAAATGGCGAACCATGCCCGCTTATTTCCACCACATCTTCACTAGTGTATGATCGGGGGTTTTTATAAATTGAAATAACAACTTCATCCAGTATTGTTTCTTTATCTTTTAGAATGCCAACATGAATAGTATGCGATGCTTGCTTGCTCAGATCTTTTGATGGAAACAGTTCATTCACTATATCGATTGCTTTAGCGCCGCTAAGGCGAATAATACCAATAGCTCCTATTCCCGGCGGTGTTGCCAATGCTACTATCGTATCATCCCATCCCATTAATTTTCCCTGCATTCTCCAAAAATAAAAATCCCCCTGCATTGAGGGGGATTTAATTATAGTTTACAAAAAATTATTCTGAGGCTACCACAAAAGTAATTGGCTGTTTACGATAGGCTTTTACCTGGCGACCATTTTGAATTGCCGGCACCCAGTTTGGGCCCTTTTTAATTACTTTGATCGCTTCTTCTTCCATACCATGACCATGATTTGATACGGCTTTTACATCACTTATCTTACCTTCTTTATCCACGATGAATTGTACTACAACAGTGTAAGTTCCTTCGCTTGCGCCGTTTTCAACAGGCACATTAGGATCAAGGTTTCTTTCAAGATACTTGCGCCATTCTCTTTCACCACCTTTGAATTGTGCTTCAACTTCCACTTTCTCAAAAACTTTGTTTTCATCTTCATCTTTCTTTTCTTCTACCACCTGCTTGCCTTCATCAACAACCGCAGGAGCAAGACCCTCATCTTTTATACCTTCCTGGCTTACGACATCAATCTTTGTATCTTCCAATTCCTTTACCTCTGGTGGGATCTCTTCTTTCTTCACCTCTTCATCTTTCACAATTTTAGGAGGGGTAAACTTTGTCATCTCCACCTTCGGAGGCTCCTGCTTTGGTGGCGGCGGCGGTGGAGGTTCCGGCTTTTTCTCTTCTTCCTGTTTAAGCTCGGTCAGAGTTAACTCTCTTACCTGCACCTTGCCTTCATTCTTTTTTAATGAGCTGGCGAGGAAAGAACCTCCCAAAGCAAGTAAAGCAACAGCAGCCGTACAAAGCAAAGCTATAGTGAGCCTTTTTTTGTACGTTTTACGTAGCTCGTATGCACCGTAAGCTTTATTCCTGTCTTCAAAAACAAGATCAAGAATATCACTTGACAAGATTTTATTTATTTCCATTTGCAGTTTCTTTAATAATTAGATGCGGAATGAATGAAATTCCACATTAATCTGTTAATTAATTTCCGCCTTCTGTTTTCTTAATTAATTCCTTTTCTGCGGGAAAAAGATCAACCATTGCATAACGCTTTATAGCGCTTATAGCCATCTCGTCTAAGATATCGATCGTATTTTTATATGTTGCGTCTTCATCAGGTTTTATCACAATAACCAGATCTTTATCAAGACAAGCTTTTTCCCAATTAGGATCAGGTAGAATTGGAGGCTTAACATTAGGATTGCCCAGTTTTGCTTCTTCCTGGATCTTTGTGCAGCCTGCATCATGCACATGGGCATTTATTACATCCTTTTTCATTTGAATAATAGTATCACGGATACCTTTAAATGTTGTCGTATGAAAATTAGAAGCATCAGGCAGTAATTGACCCCTGTAAACATAAACAACATTGTTTTTTCCAAGCATAATAGTAAGCGCCCCTGATTCTTTTGCTTTATTTAGATCTTCATCCTTCGTATCCTTAGGCATAAACAACTGCATAGTTGTTGGACTGCTCATAGTTGTAGTGAAGATGAAAAATGTTATAAGCAAGAAGCCTAAGTCAACCATGGGCGTCATGTCAACCGCTGTCGAAAGTTTTTTTGCTTTCTTAACTCCCGGTCCTTTTTTATGACCTCCACCTCCGCCGCTATCATCAATACTTGCCATGTTTTAAATTTTTTAGAGTTAATAAAATTATTATTGGCTGGCCGCCTTTTCCCTATTCCGCAAAATCCCAAGTTCTGAGCCAGCAGGCGCATCTTCGAGCATTGTGATCATTTGAAATTTAAAAATTTCATTTTTCTTAAATGCAATAAGTACCTGCTTAAAAGCGGGATATTTTGCATTATTGTCTCCCTTTATCAGGTATTGCAATTTTTTTCCAGTAAATGTTCCAACTGCATCTCTGATCCAGTATAACAATTCCCCTCCAAGTGTATCTAAAGGAATTCCGGGTTGTTTGAAATTCTTCTGATCCTCCTGGGGAACTGCAAGCAATTGCTTTAGACCGCTAAAAGGAACACCTATTGAAGGTGTCCTCACAAAATTCCTCATTTCGGCTTCAGTTAAATTCAGGCTCCTTGTTTCATTAATATGCTTTATCACATCATATTTTTCGCTATCTTTTTGTGACAAAACACCGAAAAAGACGCGGCCTGTGCTGTCAAAAGTGACTTGTATAGCATCACTTTCAGGCAATTCCCGGGTTGAAACCGAATTTGGTGTTTTTATCTCTACAACTTCCTCAGGCTTAAACTTAGTAGCCATAATGAAAAATGTGAGGATCAGAAAAGCAACATCCACAAAAGGAGTCATATCAACAAATGTGCTCTTCTTTGGTATTTTAACACTGGGCATGTTTACATTAATTTAGTATTGAGATTCAATGTTTCATAATTTCCATACAAGCAATTGTCTCTTATTTGTAAAGAGATGCAAAGCTTTGTGTAAGAGTGAAACCTGATTCATCAATACCGTAAGTAATAGAATCGATCTTAGTTGTAAATATATTATACATTATAAGAGCAAAAGCAGATGTACCGATACCTAAAGCAGTATTATAAAGGGCTTCAGATATACCAACCGCAAGTGCACTTGCTGCAGCACCACCTCCACCTTCGCCAGATCCTAATGCAGAGAATGAGCGAATCATTCCCATTACCGTACCAAGCAGGGCAACTAAGGTACCCACAGATGTAATTGTAGAAAGGAATACAAGATTTTTTTGAAGCATTGGCAGTTCCAGCGCAGTCGCTTCTTCTACTTCTTTTTGGATAGCGATAACTTTCTGGTCTGTGTTAAGTTCATTGTTTGTCGTCATTTCTTTATAACGACGTAACCCGGCACGCATAACGTTTGCTACTGAGCCACGTTGTTTGTCACATTCAGCCATAGCTGCATCAACATTTCTGTTTGCAAGATGATATTGCACTTTGCGGATAAAATCAGCAATTGAACCGCTACCTAAGGCTTTGCTTATCGTAAGCAATCTTTCAATAGAAAAGGTAACTACCATTAAAAACATACCGATAAGGATCGGGATGATAATTCCTCCCATATAAATACCTGCCATTGCATCACCGTCTTTAGGATGATCATGCTTGGGCCAGAAGCCACCGGCTTTATCAGGCGTTTTAAATCCATCGGGATTTCCAAAAATAAAACGCCAGATTAGATAACCTGCAATAAGACAAATAACAGGGGCAAGCCATGAGATGGCATTACTGCTTTTTTTCGCTTGTACTGAAGTTGCTTTCACACTTGCTGTTGCAGTCGGTTTTGTTTCAGCCATGATCTTAATTTTTAGTGTTTAAAATTTTAAAAAAAGATTTGATTTTTTTCAAGGACACAATTCTAAGGAAAAAAAAACTAATTGCTCCAAATGCCCCTGCAAAAATTTTTAATCAGAGCGTTACAAGTTAAGGATTTTTTGTTCCGGAACAAGAAGCTGTTATATTTTTACTCTTGCCCAAACAAGAGTTAGTATCAGACCGCCAATAGCACCGAACTGCTGCTTGATTAATTTGTGAGGTCATTCATACCGAAGTGCTTCGATAGGATTCAACTTGCCAGCTTTTAATGCTGGATACAGACCAGCCAATAAGCCTGTGACCGAACAAATGGCGATCGCTAATATGACCCAGTTCCAGGGAATAACAAACCCTGTATTGATGGCAATAGATATAAGATTCCCAATTAAAATACCAAATATGATCCCCAATATGGCTCCAAAAACACTTATAATAATTGACTCCATAAGAAATTGAGCCCTTACTGTTTTGCTTTTACCGCCGATCGCTTTTACCAACCCCACTTCCTTTGTCCTTTCCGTTACGGCGACAAGCATAATATTCATTAATCCGATAGCTGCACCGATCAAAGTAATAAACCCAATTACAAGAGCAGATAAAGAGATCATGCCAAGACTATTCATCGCTTTTTCAGCAACACTATCATTTCTATCGAGCACAAAATTGTTTTCTTCCGTGGTTGCCAGTTTCCTCACAGACCGAAAAACACCTTCAGCCTCACCCATAGCAACCTGTACTTTCTTTATATCATCAGTCATAATAGCTATTACATAGCTTATCCCTGAACTGAACTGACGGTGGACATTTGTATAACTTGTAAATATCCTATTGTCTAAGCTCATCCCAAATGAAGAACCGCGGCTATCCAGTACTCCAATGATACGGTAAGGAATATTTTGTACCCGGATAACAGTATTGACAGCTCTATCGGGATTCTGGCTGAATAATTTTTTCGCTACATCATAACCTACAATACAAACATTTCTTGCTGATTGTACATCTGCCTGGTTAAGACTTCTTCCTGATCTTAATTTGTATCCATTCAGGATCATGTAATTCTCATCACCGCCGAATAATAAAACATTGGGACTTGTTTTTTTTGTTTCGTAAGAGGCAATCGCATTTCTCGTTGCAAATACTGAAACCCCCTTTGATGAAGGAAATTTGAAATTCTTTACAAACATTTCCGCTTCTTCTTTCCTTATTATTTTACCCAGGTTTGACTTCTTTTCTTTTTTGCTTCCCTTTTTTTCTTTTTTTATTTCAGAACCACCACCACCGCCAAAACGAATATTACGGTCTTTATACCTGATCGTGAACCCACTAGCTCCCATGGTTGAGAAACTTTCAGTAAATTTTTGATTAATTGCTTTAATAGCTGTGTTCACGACCACCAATGCAGTAATACCTAACGCAATGATCATAACAGTAAGCACTGTGCGAAGCATATTACTTCGAACAGAACGGAATGCAATTGATAAAATATCGCTGGATCTCATTTGTCTAATGCAAAGTAAGGAAGTCGCTCAATCCAAAGTTATAAAATTTGACAACTGGTTAAATTAAATAAAAAAGGGCAGCTACAAAGCCACCCTTTTCAATTACCGGCAAAATTATTTTTTAGGACTCAATGCTTCTTCAATCCTTTTTGCAATATCCTGCAAATGGTACCTGCTCATTGGATCTGCAATTGCAACCGCAGCTGCGGTTACTTCTGCTTTCAAAGAAGTAAGATGTGCCCGAACCAAGCTTTTAATATCCGATTTATCAGTATTTACTGAAGGCCCTAAATTGAAACCCCCACCACCAAGATTTATTACAATATCTGCTGGGTTCAATAAATTATTTAAAATATTTACATATGACTTTTGAAGATTCCTGCGGTAAACATCTATTGTTTTCCTGGTGCTTAACTCTGACCACACTCCTTTTTTCACATCACTGAAAAGATCAGTCATCTTATAAGCATTGTTACCAAGTGCAGTCTCTGCATTTATTAACTTATTCAAAGTGTTTGCACTAAAAAAACGATTCAGGGCATTGTCCTGGATATTTCCAATAACTGTTAATGGACTGGCCCCGGTCCTTCCATAAATATCATTGCTGATCAACCAGGTTGGTGTAGTAAACAGTTGCTGACTAATAAATGCAACTGCTTCGGCTTGTTTTGATTTTGGAGTAAATTCAAAGACCGGTTCAGATTCTTCAACCACTCTTGGTGTTTTATAAATACCACCAACATTTCTTGAAACATGATTCATATAACGACCGAACTGTCCCGTTACCTGGCTATATACATCTGTAAGGTTTGCAAAATCTTCGTTATCCTGTTTTGTCCATTTCATTAATTCCGGAACAATTCGCTTTAAATTTTTAATTCCATATTCACTTGCCTTTACTGCGTTATCACTTAAATCTTCTGTTTGCGAACGTGGGTCATCCTGGTTGCCTTCACCATCACCCCACCATAAACGATGGTCTTTTAATTTTTCTCTCGCCCATTGATTCAATTTTGCTTTTTCAGCTTCAGGGGAATTGAATTCATAAAAACGTCTGTAGCCCCATTCAATTGCCCACTTGTCGTAATCACCGATGCGACCTTGTAATTCTTCTCCGCTTAATCCATCTTCAGGTTGTGCTACATAATTAAACCGGGCATAATCCATGATCGATGGTGTATGTCCGTTTTTAGCAACCCATTCTTTATTTCTTAAATTTTCAACAGGTACTGATGAACTTGAACCAAAATTGTGACGTAGGCCAAGTGTGTGTCCAACTTCGTGTGATGAAACAAATTGCACCAAACGACCCATTAATTCATCAGGAAATACCATTTGTCTTGCACGGGTATCATTTGGACCTGCCTGGATCATGTACCAATTACGGATAAGCTCCATTACATTATGATACCAGTTGATATGGCTTTCCATTATTTCGCCACTACGTGGATCCGAAATACTGGGACCACTTGCATTTGGGATATCTGAAGGTTTATATACTATTGCCGAGTTGCGGGCATCTTCCAGGCTCCATGTACTGTCTTCTTCTTTTGTTGGCGCCATTTTTCCGAAAATTGCATTTTTAAACCCAGCTTTTTCAAATGCCACTTGCCAATCATTTACACCCTGTATTAAATATGGGATCCATTTTTTCGGAGTTGTCGGATCGATATAAAATATAATTGGCTTTTGAGGTTCTACCATTTCACCTCTTTTGTATTTCTCAATATCCTCCGGCTTTGGTTCTAGTCTCCAGCGTTTTGCAATTGTAATATCTCTTACCCCTTGCGGGTTTGCATCAAAATCTGTATAGCCAACTGTGAAGTATCCAACTCTTGCATCAAAATGTCTTGCCTGCATTGGAGTTTTTGGAAGTAATACTAATGAACTATTCAATTCTACAGTAAGATTACCGCTTGGTTGCTGAGTTCCAAAACCACCGCCACCCAGAGGCGCAGGAGTTCTTCCATAAGTTTTTACTGTTTTGATCTCAATATTAATAGGATAAGGTTTTACACTTACTGTATAAGATTTATCCGTTTGTAATGAACCAAGACGTCTTGAAGATTTTGCAGCGTTACTAAAGAAAAGCACTTCATTATCTCCATTTACAAAATCTGTAATTTCTATAACCGATGTTGCAGAATCTTTGCCGAAAGCTTTTATATCAAATGAAGCAGCAATTGCCTGGAGATTTGAATTTTTTACTGATGAAAACATTGGTGAAGTAGAATCTTTTGCATAAACAGCATAAGATATTGTTCTAAGAAATATTCGATTATTAGGTCCTTTGTCAAAGCGAACAACATTTTGTCCCACCTGGTCGCCACCATATCCTGTACCAGCTTGTGTTTGAGAAAGACGATTTACAACTAGTATATCACGCCAAAGCAGATCGTTAGGAATTTCAAAATAATACTTGTCTTCAACTTTATGAACTTTGAAAAAACCATTTTTTGTAACTGCTTTATCAGTAATGATCTCTTTATAAGGCTTGACACCACTCGAAGGTCTTTGCCCGCCTTGTCCACCTGGTCCTGTTGGTCTCGTTGTGTCACCAGTGGTGGGTCGTACTTGAGCAATTGAAAACATACCAAGGCAAAGCAATGTGCAGCCGAAAAAGATCCGGCGTATAGTTTCTCTCATGATGAAAAATTTTTTTAAGGTAAACAAAGTTATGGGTGAAAAATTCCTGACCAAGTCTAATACAGGAATGGCAGAAATTTTTGCAAGGAATTGATTTTTCGCAATAATTTTTTACTAAAAATAAAACCAGTTGAGTAAAAGTTGAGGATAAACTCCCAGCAGAATAACCAGTGCCGCAACAAAACCTATGGTCCATTTGAATGATGAGCTGACTTCGATAGCTTGGCCTTCGCCTTCTTTAAAGTACATTGCCTGTATCACACGGAAATAATAATAAACGCTGATAGCGGCCATTAGCACTGCAAAAATTACAAGCCACAGAAAACCACCTTTCGCAATTACTGCATTGAGCATATAAAATTTTGCAAGAAAGCCGGCAGTTAATGGGATGCCTGCCAATGATAAAAGAAAAACAACAGCAACGGCTGCCAATAAAGGTTGATGTTTTGCAAAACCATTGAAGCCTTCAAATGTGTAATCTTTCATTTTTACTAAAATGGCGAAAAGTCCGATCGTAGAAAGACAATATGCAGTGCTGTAAAGTAATATCCCTTCCGTTGCAAAACTATTTACTGCAAGTATAGCCATTAACATAAAACCAGCTTGCGCAATACTTGAATAAGCCAGCATTCTTTTTACACTCTGTTGAAAAACGGCTGTGATATTACCTATAAATAAAGTAAGAGCTGTTATTATAGCAATGATCAGCTTCCAGGTTTGATGAATCTCTCCAAATGCATAATAGAACAAACGAAGGAATGCAATAAATACTGCGGCCTTTACAATCGTTGCCATAAAAGAAGTGAACACTGTTGGCGCACCATCATAAACATCTGGTGTCCAGAAATGAAATGGCGCAGCAGATACTTTAAAAGCCATTGAGAACATTAATAATAATAAGCCGGCGATAAGCAATATGCCTGGTTTTACTTCAGGTTTTGAAATACTTTCAGCGATAACATCCATTGAAAATGACCCTGAATTGCCATAAATGAGTGTGATACCCATCAGCATTAATCCTGTAGAAAAAGACCCGAGCAGAAAATATTTTAAAGACGCTTCATTACTTTTTAAATTCTTTTTATCACTGCCCGTTAAAATGTACAATGGTATTGATATGATCTCAATGCCAAGGAAAAGAATTAGTAATGAACTGAAAGATGATGAAAGTATAATGCCACAAAGAATAAAGAAAATCAAAGCAAAATAATCAGAGTAATTCAATCCGACTTTCTCCATTTCTTTTGCTGATAATAAAAAGAAAATGAATGTGCAGATCATTGCGATCGTATTGAAGAAGAGTGCAAACCTGTCAAACTTCATCATACCAGTTACATCGATCTTGAATAAATGAAAGCCATACATTTCCATTACATTCAAAACGATTGCAGCAAAAAGCCCGGTCAGTGCAACGACACGAACAGATGATCTCTGTTTCAGCAAAATACCGCTGAACATCATCACCACTCCCATTATTGCCGATATAATTAATGCGTTCATGCTCTTTTCACTAATTTTTTATTTACCTGAAGGAAATATATTTGCTTCATTCAAAATAAACTTTGTTGTCTCTTCAGTCAGGCTAAGAAATGCCTGAGGATAGATACCGCCGGCAATTATCAATATCACAATTATTCCTAATACCAATTTTTCATTATAACCGATATCAGTTCCTGTTTCCGTCAATGTGTTCGTATTTCCATAGATCACTTTCTGCACCATTCTTAAAGTATAAATAGCGCCAAGGATGATCGTGATACCTGCTAATGGCACCGTGATCATCTCATACTCCGAATACTGCGAAGTAAATATCCCTGTAAACATCATGAACTCACCAACAAATGCATTCGTTAATGGTAAAGCAATATTTGCTAATGCAATGACTACAAAAAATATTGCCATAGCAGGCGCTTTTTGCGCAAGACCTCCTAATTCAGAAAGCTTTCTTGTTCCATATTTTCTTTCGAGTATCTCAACAATGATCCATAACCCGATTATGTTGATACCATGATTGAACATTTGTATCATCACACCCTGCATGCCTATTTCTGACTCCGAAAAAATTGCAACCACCATCAAACCAAGGTGAGCAATGGAAGAATAAGCGATCAGTCGTTTTATATCATCCTGCCGCCATGCGAGTAAAGACGCATAGATCATTCCGGCAATTGCCCACATTACGATCATCTTTTCACCATAAGCAAAAGAAGCATTTGGTAAAACAGGAAGTAACCAGCGAATGACTGCAAACAATCCCATCTTCACCATAATACCACTCAACACCATTGTAACCGCTGTAGGTGATTGTTCATACGTATCAGGCTGCCAGCTATGAAATGGAAACACGGGGATCTTAATTGCAAACGCAACAAATATTAACCAGAATATCCAGTTCTGTGTTTTACTATCTATAGCAAGTGCATAAAAAGATTTAATATCAAATGATCTGTCAGGTGTAAGAGACTGCAAATAGATCAATCCGATCAGCATTAATAAAGAACCAACAAATGTGTAAATAAAGAACTTGAATGATGCGGGAATTCTTCTTTCTCCACCCCACATCGAACAAAGAAAATAAACCGGAATTAATGCCAGCTCCCAGAAGAAATAAAACAACAACGCATCCATTGCAAGAAATACTCCCATCAATCCTGCCTGGGAAAGAAGCATCAGCGCAAAAAAGTTGTGCGCATTTTTATAAGTACGATTCCATGTTGCAATAAATATTAATGGAAATGAGATTGCTGTAAGTAAACAAAGCAATTGACCCATGCCATCAAGGCGAATTGAAAAACTGCTGCCTAATCCTGGCAGCCAGTCACATTTAAATTGAAGTAATTCTGTTTTATTTAAGATGGTCAATCCAAGTATGGAAACGGCTACAGTAGCAAAGGATGAAAGCAAAGTCCAGCCTTTTGCTGCATTTTCTTTCTTAAAGAAAAACGCAGCAATGCCGCTTAATAATGGAATTAATATCAGAAGTAATGAGATCATCTACTTATTTCTTAATAAAAAATTGGTACAACAATAAAAGAAGTATTGACAAGACCATTAATAACACATAGCTGCCGACTTGCCCGCTTTGCAATAATCTTAATTGACGGCTTCCGTAACTTACTGCTCTTCCCACACCATTTACAATGCCATCGATTATAAATCTTTCGAAAAAATTATTTAGAAATCCTGCAAGCTTATTCAATGGATTTGCAATCATTTTATCATACAATTCATCCACATACCATTTATTCTCCAATACTTTTCCAAATCCCTTTTGTTCTTTTGGCTGATAATTTTTAAATCGGAACCACGTAAAGATTATCGTTCCTACTACCAAACTGCCTGACAAACCCATTAAGAAAAATTCGGTTGAACGATTTACCGGATGATGATTTGTTGCAATAACAGAAGAAAGAAACGGGGTCAATTTATCTCCTCCTTTTACAAACACTTCAGGAATTCCTACAAACCCGCCTATAGCTGCTAACACTGCAAGAATTATTAAAGGAACAGTCATTAATGCAGGACTTTCATGCAGATGATGCTCCTGTTCTTGCGTGCCTCTGAATTTTCCTGTGAATGTAATAAACAGTAAACGGAACATGTAATAGGTTGTAAGCAGCGCTGTAAATAAGGAGATGGAATAAAGGATCAGAATTTTACCCCTTTCATCATGTTCAAATGCTGCTAATAATATTGCATCCTTTGAAAAGAAACCACTGAATGGTGGAATACCTGTGATCGCAAGACAACCTATCAAAAATGTAAAGAATGTAATTTTTAATTTTTTACTTAACCCTCCCATGTTACGTATATCCTGCTCACCACTCATTGCATGGATGACACTGCCACTTCCCAAAAACAACAATGCTTTAAAGAATGCATGTGTCATTACATGAAATACAGCAGCCGTGTATGCACCTACTCCTAAAGCCAAAAACATATATCCTAATTGGCTAACTGTAGAATAGGCCAATACTTTTTTAATGTCATTTTGCTTTAATGCAATTGTTGCCGCAAGTAATGCTGTAGCTAAACCGATATAGGCTACCACGTTTTGCGTCACCTCACTTAGTGAATACAGGAGATTGCTTCTTGCGATCATGTAAATGCCAGCTGTTACCATCGTTGCGGCATGGATCAATGCCGACACAGGTGTTGGACCAGCCATGGCGTCAGGCAACCAGGTATATAATGGTATCTGTGCACTTTTACCCGTGGCACCTACAAAAAGTAAAAGAGTAATGATCGTTGCTGATGGCGCAAGTTTTTCTAACCCTTCAGTAGAAAACACATCACCAAAACTTACCGAACCCACTTTTGCAATGATCATGAAAATTGCGATGAGAAAAGCTAGGTCACCAATGCGGTTCATCACAAAAGCCTTGCGGGCTGCATAATTATATTCTGTGTTTTTAAACCAATAACCAATGAGCAGGTAAGAACAAAGACCAACACCTTCCCACCCAATAAAAAGAATAACAAAGTTGCCGCCCATTACAAGCAGCAGCATAGAGAATACAAATAGATTCAGGTAAGAAAAATAACGGGCAAAATGTTCTTTGCTTTCATGATGCATGTAGGATGCAGAATAAACATGGATCAAAAAGCCAACACCGGTAATTATTAAAAGAAATAAAGATGACAGTGCATCTATCTGGAATGAAAATGGAATTTTTAAACTACCGGCTGAGATAAAATTGAAATAATCAACAACACCAGAATTACCTTCCTTTACCTGGAAGAATATCCAGACGCTTAGCAAAAATGAAAAAAGGATAACGCCACTTCCAATTATCCCTGTAAGTGATTTGGATAAATATTTTCTTCCCAATCCGATGATCAAAAAACCGATCAACGGAAAAAGAGGGATCAAATAAGATAATTCTAAAACATTCTTCATTTGCTCATCAATGTTTCAACCTGTTCAAAAAGTTTATATCCACCGAATGAATATTCCGGTACATCATTACAATGATCGCCAGCCCAACGCTTACTTCAGCTGCGGCAACTACCATTATAAAAAATACAAATAACTGTCCATCACTTCCTGCTGATGCATTCACTGCGGCATTTTTTAAATGATGCATTTTAGAAAATGCTACCAGCAACAAATTCACAGCATTCAGCATAAGCTCGATACACATGAATATGATAATCGCATTCCGGCGTGTAAGCACTCCCACTATTCCTATACAGAAAAGTGCAACAGATAAGTATATGTAATAATCGATCTGCATATAAAAGCTTTTAGCTACTAGCTGTTAGCTAAAAGCTAACGGCTAACAGCTTTTCTTATTCCTTCTTCCCGATCACCACCGCTCCTACCATGGCGCTTAAAAATAAAATGCTACTTATTTCAAACGGTACCACGTATTCATTAAACAATACTTTTCCTAAATTTTCTATCAAACCAATATCACCGGTTCTTGTTTCAGCAAACTGGTGTGCGATATCGGCTTTCTTTAATGCTGCTATTAACACTAATAATAAACTTCCTCCTGCAACTGCGCCAGCTAATTTTAACCAACGATTTTTTTGTGGCTCTGTTTCTTTTTTCAGATCCATCAGCATTAACACATATAGAAACAACACCATGATGGCGCCGGCATATACTATAATATTTACAATGGCAAGAAACTGCGCATTAAGAAGAAGATAATGACCAGAAATAGCAAAGAATACAATTATCAGCCAGATAACACTGTGCATTGGATTTTTACTGGTAATAACCATCAATGCACTGAACAATGCAACTACAGAAAGTATCCAGAATAGTATTGGAGTAACACCCATTTCTTATAAACAGTTA
>Ga0190274_10001322_pt1 | contig 14564 bp, 13 predicted proteins | sample Popmic531T_FD_133002 | JGI IMG/M metagenome (GOLD analysis project Ga0190274, IMG submission 133002) | Populus adjacent soil microbial communities from riparian zone of Yellowstone River, Montana, USA - 531 T | ecosystem: Environmental > Terrestrial > Soil > Riparian zone | place: USA: Montana...
GCCGTACTCCAGGACGCCGCCCACGATCGCCCCCAGCAGGTTGGTGCCGAACGCGATCGTCGAGGAACCCACGTCCTTGAATCGGTTGGCGAAGATCAGGTTGCCCAGGAACACCGGCGTAAAGCCCAACGCCACGGCGGCCGCGAACCGCACCGCTGGGGCGAGGTCCAACAGGGCATGGATCGGCACGGCCCATGCGATCGCGAGGCTCACGAAGAGCGGCGCGTACAGCAGGCTCGGACGCCGCACCGGCCACCGGCGGGTCACCTCGACCGCGAGCCAGACCGACACCAGGATGCCGCCGAAGACCAGCGCGTTCACGAACCACGTGGTCCCGAACCAGAGCGCGAACCGGACGACGTTCGTGGTCTCCAGCAGCAGGAACGCCGCTCCCATGAAGAACAGGTCGACGTAGGAGCGCATCTCGCGGAGCGGTCCTCCCGCGAACCGAACGGCGATGAGCGAACCCACCAGGATCAGCAGCAGCGCCAGCTGGTAGAAGGTCGGGATCCCGCGCCCCACCAGGTACGGGAAGGGGAAATCGTCGGTCTCGGGGATGATCTCGGCGGCCGGTCGTTCCCATTCGTCCAGACACACCAGGCTGCCGGGATCGTTGCTCGCGGTGAGCACCGTTCGCGGGCGCTCGCCCGGGCCGGGGCTCAGGTCGAGGCAGGGCGGCGAGCCGAACGTTCGGTCGAGCGTGTCGCCGTAGCGATCGAGAGCGACCGGCAGGTAGTAGTGGTACATCGCCACCGCTCCACCGGGCGCGAGGTGGTCGCGCACCTCCCCCACGGCCTCCTCGGTGGACAGGAAGCTCTCGAGGCGCAGCGACGACTGGCCGGCGAGCGCGGCGAGTGAATCCGGGATCGCGAAGATCACCAGGTCGTACATCGTGTCGGTGTCATGGATGAACGCACGACCGTCCTCGACGTAGACGTCCACCCTCGGGTCCTCGTACGGACGATCGGGGTGCAGGTCGCGACCCAGCGCATACAGCACGGGGTCGATCTCGACGGCGTCGACGTGGTCGGCTCCCTGCGCGAGCGCGATCGCGACGTCGTTCCCGCTGCCCGCGCCGACGATCAACACGTTCGTGAGCGGGTTCCCGGGCGAGCGTGCGTACGGCTCGAAACGGAACGCCTGCTCGGTCTCCATGTAGGACACCGACATGATCCGTTGATGCGGGCGGCCGTTGACGTCGATCGCGATGCCGTCGGCGTTCGGCGGCGAGGTGGTGATCCGTTGATAGGGCGACCAATGCGTCAGCGGCGCGAACGACAGCACGGCGAGCACGCCGATCACCACCACGATGGGCGCGAGGTCGACGATCCGGCGCCGGCCGCTCAGTGCCACCAACGCGACCGCGACGACGAGCCCCCACACCAACGGCGAGGCCTGGAGGAAGGCCAGCGCCGAGAACCCCACGATCCCCAGGATGCTGCCCAGGATGTCCAGCCGGTAGGCCTCGAGGGACTCGAACCGCGCGAACACCCGCGCCACGCCCGACGCGATCGCCGCCATCACCAGGAACGACAGGCCGAACACCACCGACAGCGAGAGCCACTTCGGCAGGGCGGGCCATCCGAACCCGCCCACCACCTGGAGGACGCCCTCGACACGGCCTCCTTTCACCGGGAACACCGCGAGGAACACGAACAGCCCCGCGAGTGCCGCTGGTGCCAGCCGGAACAGGTCGAAGCGACCCTTCGCGCGCAAGAACCCCACACCCACACCCAGGAAGCTCGCCAGCAGGATGAAGTTCGTGAAGAACGACAGGTAGACGTTGTAGGCGCCGGCCCATCGGATCAGGCCCAGTTCCACGAACAGCATCAGGAAACTCAGGAGGACCAGGCGAACCTTGGATCCCGCGTCGGGTTCGCCTGCAACATTGGTGGTGGTCAACTGCGCTCCACGGGGTCTGACGGCGTAGCGGTCGACCCTAACAGGGAGGGCGGTGCGGACGGTCTTGGAGCCGGAGCGGGGATTTGAACCCCGGACCTACGCCTTACCATGGCGTTGCTCTACCCCTGAGCTACTCCGGCGGAAGCCTGATGATAGCAATGCGCGGCCGGGCCACTCGCGGGGCGTGCGACCATGGATGGGTGCGCCGTCTCCTCATACTCGCGCTGGTCTTCGGCCTGGTCGGCTCGGCGTGCCAGGACCGAGGCCGGGCCGAACCCTCCGGCAACGTCGTGGCTCGGGCCACGTTCTCAACCCAGCAGGAAGACGAGCTCACCGGTGACCTCAGCGTCGCGGATTCCGCCGAGGAGCGTCGCGTCGGGCTCATGGGGGTGGAGGCCCTGGATGAAGACGGCGGCATGGTGTTCGTGTTCGACGGTGAACAGGACGGTTCGTTCTGGATGAAGGACACCCTGATCCCGCTGTCGATCGCGTTCTGGGGGGAGGATGGGCGCCTCCTCGATATCCTCGAGATGGCACCGTGCACCGCCGACCCCTGTCCCACGTACTCGGCACGAGCGCCCTACACCCACGCGCTCGAGATGAACGCCCACTGGTTCGACGACCGCGGCATCGAGATCGGAGATCGCGTTGAGCTCACCATCGACAGCGAGTGAGTGTCTCCTGTGTTCCGCGGAGCGCGTGACCGACTGGTTCCACGAGGACGAGGACTGCTGGATCGCCGAATGCATGGTGTGCCGCACGCCGATGATCGTGTGGCGAACCCACGGCCTGCCAGACCCTGAGCACGAGGCCCGGCTCTTGGCACACCTGGAGCGGGTGGCGTCCGAACGCTACGGCGACGGCGGCTTCTACGTGGACGGCGAGCGTCGGCGGATCCCCGACCACTGGCACGCGCACGCGCGTCCGGCCGGCGGATTCTTCGACCCCAAGAGCGAGCTCTACGGGGCGTTCGACGAGTGAGCGAGGACCCACGCATCGCCCGGTCGGCGACGCGAGACGACCGCGAGGTGGCGGTGCTCTCGATCGTCCGAGCGTTCGCGGCCGATCCGCTGGTGCGGTGGTTCTTCCCCGACGACGGGACCTACGTGCAACGGGCCTCGACGTTCTTCGGATTGCTGTTCGACGGTCGCGTGGACGACGGGAACGTCCACGTGGCGGGCGAAGGCGCCGCCGTGTCGATGTGGGACCCGCCGGGCGGTGGATCGATCGCCCAAGCCCAGCTCGACCGGCGATGGGACACCGAGTTCGAACCGGGCGCAGGGCCGGGTGAGCGGGAGCGGCTCGAGGCGTACGAAGCCGCCGCGGACGCGATGATGCCCCCCGAAGCGAGTTGGTACCTCGGTGTCCTGGCCACCGACCCGGACCACCAGCGAAAGGGACTGGCCAGCGCCGTGATCGCGCCGGTGCTCGAGCGCGCCGATCGCGAAGGGCTCGGCGCCTTCTTGGAGACCGGCGCGGAGGAGAACCTCGCGTTCTACGCCCGCGCCGGCTTCGAGGTCACCGACGAAGTGGTCCTGCCCGACGGCCCAACCCTATGGGGCCTTCAGCGATCTCCGTAGATCAGCGATCGGCTCGGGACGAAGGAGCAGGGAATGAGCGCCGAAGGAATCGGTCGAATTGAGGAACCGTGAACGCCGCGTACCCGTAGGTGGGGCTATACAGGAGGCCCTTCTCGATGAGGCGGGTGCGCACCTTGCCCAACTCTCCGGACGGGCGCTCGAGGACCTCCGCGACATCGGCGGCGCGGTGCGGCGCCGCCCCGAGTTCGGCCATCGCCCGGAGATACTCGGTCTCTTGTTCGCTGGCTCGCTGGATGCGCACCTGGAAGAAGCTCTCGTCCAGGCGAGCCTCGACGATCGCCTGGGACTCGACGGCTTCCACCGCGGTGATGGGCGACCCCTCCGCTCGATCCCACACGACCTTGCCGTACTCCTGGATGAAGTACGGATACCCGTCGGTGTAGACCACGACGGTGTCGACGGCTCGCTCCTCGAACGAGACGCCGAGCTCGTTCGCGGGCTGCGTGAGGGCATCGATCGCATCGGGCACCGACAGAGGGCCGAGCGTTCGGAAGCGGAACAGTCGCTCGGCGTATGACTTCGCTTCGCCCGCCAACCTGGGGAGGTGCGGCAGACCGGCACCGACCAGGGAGATCGGGAGTTGCCGTTGCGTCGTCTTGTGCAGCGCGCGGATCAGGGCTTCGAACTCCTGCTTCGACAGAAACTGGACCTCGTCGAAGAGGAACACGACGCCGGTCTCCTGCTCCTGCGCGGCCTCCCCCAGCGCCACCAACAGGTCGGTGAGGTCCTCCCCGAGTTCCCCACTGTCCGCCTGACCTTCGAGCGGCTCGACATCGATGGAGCCGGTGACCGCCCCGTCCGAGGACACGGTGATGGAGAACGACCTCAGGACGCCGGCCGCTCGCCGCAACCGATCGAGCCAACGGTCCCTCGGCGCCAGCTCGAGCACCGCTCGACGGACGAGCTGAGCCATCCTGGGTCCGAAGGGTGCCTCGGGCGATATCTCGGCATCGAGCGAGACCCACCCCGCCATGTGGGCCTGTTCGGCGAAGGCCCCGAGCAGGACGGTCTTGCCGACCCCTCGCAGGCCGGTGATGAGCATCGACTGGTCGGCGTAGCCCCGCAGCAGACGATCGAGCATCACGTCGAATGCCTCGAGGTCCTCATCCCGGCCGGCGAAGGCTCTCGGCCGTACCCCTGCGTTCGGCGTGTAGGGATTGGAGCGGGGATCCATCGGGTGAAGTTTGTCTAGTTGGGCGGACTTTGTCAACTCTCGACAAACTCTGCCCAAGCTGTCAAACCTGGGCCCGGCTCACGCGATCTGGAACGAGCGCTTCGCCAGGCCCAGGAAGAAGCCTTCGATCTCGGTGTCGGGGGCACGTTCGGAATCGCTCGCCGCTCCCAGCGTGACGAACAGCGGGGCGAAATGCTCCACGGTGGGATGCGCGTAGGGCATGCCGGGCGCGCGGTCCCGGAACGCCATCAGCTCGTCGACGTCGCCACGCGCCAGCGCTTCGGCGCTCCATGCGTCGAACTCCCGCGACCAGCCCGGTGGATCGGCGTCCGGACGGAAGTCCCGCAGGAACGGCAGTCCGTGCGTGAGGAAGCCCGACCCCACGATGAGCACGCCCTCGTCGCGGAGCGGTCGCAGGCGCTGGCCGAGCTCGAACAGACGCTGAGGATCCAACGTGGGCATAGACATCTGCAAGACGGGGACGTCCGCATCCGGATACATCACCATGAGTGGCACGTACGCCCCGTGGTCCAGGCCGTAGTCGGGCCGGTCGGCGACCGTCTCGGTGTCGGGCATCAGCGCCCGAACGCGGGCCGCGAGCTCGGGCGCACCCGGTGATCGGTAGGTCATGCGGTAGAAGCGCTCGGGGAAGCCGTAGAAATCGTAGGTGAGCGGCACGCCGGCCTCGGTGGCACCCAGCGTGAGCGGCGCCGATTCCCAGTGCGCCGACACGATCAGGATCGCCGTGGGCTTCGGGAGATCCTTCGCCCACGTCGCGAGCTGCGAGGTCCACAGCTCGTCGTCGAGGAGTGGCGGCGCGCCGTGGCCCAGGTAGAGCGCGGGCGCCGGACCGTCGGCCCCCGTCCACGTCCGGCTGTTCGTGTGCCCGAGGTCGTGCGGTGGGTTCGTCACGTCGTCGTGAACCCTCGCACCCGGCGGGATATTTCTGCGGCTCCTTACGAGAACTGACGCCAGGGTCCCGTCCCCGTCCTGCCCGGACGCTCGCGAGCTCATCATCGATACGCTGCACCGATGACGAGCTTGTCTCCGAGGATCGAGCCCTATGACGCCGGCATGCTCTCGGTCGGTGGCGGCCACCAGGTGTATTGGGAGACCTGCGGCGACCCGAACGGCCGGCCCGCGGTCGTCGTGCACGGCGGTCCCGGGTCGGGGTGCACCGGTTGGCACCGGCGGCTGTTCGATCCAGCGACCACCCGCATCGTGCTGTTCGATCAGCGCAACTGCGGCCGGAGCCGGCCACACGCGAGCGAGCCCGACGTCGATCTGTCGACGAACACGACGCAGCATCTGATCGCGGACATGGAGGCGCTTCGGGAACACCTGGAGGTGGAGCGCTGGCTGGTCTTCGGAGGCTCGTGGGGCAGCACGTTGTCGCTTGCGTACGCCGAAGCACATCCCAACCGGGTGAGCGAGATGGTGCTCTGGGGGATCACGACGGGCCGGCGGGCCGAAGCCGACTGGCTGTTCCGGGGCGGCGTGGCGCCCCTGTTCCCCGAACAATGGGAACGCCTGTGCGCCGGGGTGCCGGCCTCCGACCGAGACGGCGACATCGTCGAGGCCTACGCACGGATGCTGCACGACCCCGACCCGGCGGTCCACCGCCGCGCTGCGCTCGACTGGTGCACGTGGGAGTCGGCCACCCCCGACTGGCCACCAACCGCAGGACTGGACAGCCGGTACACCGATCCCGACTTCGCCCTGGCGTTCGCCCGCCTGGTGACCCACTACATCCGGCACGATGAATTCCTCGAAGACGGGGTGTTGCTCCGCGACGCCGGTGTGCTCGCCGACATCCCGGGCACGCTGGTGAACGGCCGCTTCGATCTTCAGGCGCCGATCGCGAATGCGTGGGCCCTTCACCGGGTGTGGCCGCGGGCCGAGCTCGTGATCGTGGACGACGCAGGGCATGCCGCCGATGAGCCGGCACTCACGGATGCGCTGATCCGAGCCCTCCGTCGATAGGACCCTTCGGGTCATGGCTCCTGGTGCGGGCCTGTGGTGGTTCCACCCGCTCCCTTCGACGTGGACTCCCCCTCGAAACGGCGCACGAAGCTCGGTACGGTGAACCCGTCCTCATAGAAGGGACCATCGGGTGAACGAGCGAACGCAGCACGCATCGAGCCTTCGCGGGCTCGCCTGGATGCTGTTCGCGCTGGCAGCGCTCGCGGTCGTGGGCGGCCTGGTCCTGACCGGGATCAAGCTTGCCGACGACACGCTGACCGTGGCATCGGCCGTGAGTTCGCTTGCGTTCATGCCGGCGGGGCTCGCGTTCTCGATCGTCGGTCTGCTCGTGGCGCTCCGCCGCCCGGAGAACCCGGCCGGGTGGTTCATGCTCGTGATCGGTGCGTTCTGGAGCGTGCTGACCTTGCCTCTCGGCGACGTTTCGCAACCCCAGTGGTTCTCGAACCTGATCTGGGTCCTCCCCCTCGGTTTGATGGGCACGCACCTGTTGCTGCGGCTCCCGGACGGCAACCTCCCATCGCCGCGGTGGCGGTGGGTCTCGCGCACCTCCACGATCGCGATCGTGCTCGCGGGCGTAGCGCTCCCATCCGACGGATCGACGGCCAGCGACCTCCAGAACGTGGCGGGATTGCTCGGTCTCGTGCTGCTCCTCGTGAGCATCATCGCCTCGGTCGCGTCGTTGTTCGTCCGGGCACGCAGGGCGGATGCCGACGAACGCCACCAGCTCCGGTGGATCGCGCTGGGAGGACTCACGTTCATCGGGTTCTATGCACTCGCGGTGGTACCCGGACTCCTCGGGATCGAGCACAGCAAGACGGCCGACGACATCGTGAACACGCTCGGGGCCATCGCGTACTCGGCCGTGCCGATCGGCATCGGTATCGCGATCTTGAAGTACCGGCTCTACGACATCGACGTCGTGATCCGCAAGGCGTTGGTGTTCGCCTCGCTCGCGGCGTTCTTCACGGTGGTGTACGTACTCGTCGTCGGTGGTGTGGGAGCGGTGATGGGCTCACTGTCGACCCCAACGCTGTCGTTCGCGGCCGCGGCGCTCGTGGCGATCGGATTCCAACCGGCGTTGGCTCGCGCCAGACGGTTCGCCGACCGGGTCGTGTACGGGAAGCGTTCGACCCCCTACGAGGTACTGGCGGAGCTCGGCGAGCGGTTGGGCGAGACGTACGCGGCCGATGACGTGTTGCCCAGGATCGCCCGGGTGCTCGGCGAGGGTGTCGGCGCCGATCGAGCCGACGTATTGCTCCTGGTCGAGGACGCCTTCAGGGCGGTCGCCTCGTGGCCAGAGGCGGCGCCCGAGCCAGCGACAGCCACCGCCGAAGCCGATCTGACCGTTGAGGTGCGGCACCAGGGCGAGCTCCTCGGTGCCCTCGCGGTGTCGATGCCCGCCAACGACCCCATGGATCCGGCGAAGGAGCGATTGGTCAACGACCTAGCGGCCCAGGCCGGGCTGGTGCTCCGAAACGTCCGACTCACCGAAGAGCTCCGCGCGCGGATCGACGATCTGCAAGCAGCCCAGAAGCGACTGGTGGCGGCCCAGGACGATGAACGTCGCCGGCTCGAACGCAACATCCACGACGGCGCGCAGCAACAGCTCGTGGCCCTGACCGTCAAGCTCCGGCTCGCGGACACGCTGATCGAGCGCGATCCATCGCGCGCCCGCGAGCTGCTCGACCAGCTCCGGTCGGACACGAACGACGCCCTCGAGGATCTGCGCGATCTCGCGCGCGGCATCTATCCACCGCTGCTGGCCGACAAGGGACTGCTCCCCGCGCTCGAGGCGCAGGCGCGGAAGGCGTCCCTCCCGGTCGAGGTTCACGCCACCGAAGGGATCGATCGCTACCCCCAGGAGATCGAAGCCGCCGCGTACTTCTCATGCCTCGAGGCGCTGCAGAACGTGGCGAAATACGCCCAGGCATCGCGGGCGCTCGTCACGCTCTCGGACGGCGACGGCCGGTTGCACTTCGAGGTGGCCGACGACGGACTGGGATTCGACCCCTCCGACGTCGGGTACGGCACCGGGCTCCAGGGCATCGCCGACCGGCTGGGAGCGCTGGCCGGAACGTTGACCGTCACCAGTTCGGTGGGCAACGGCACGACCGTGGCCGGTACCATCCCGGCTCCCGACCGGCGCTAGGGTCGCGAGCTCCCGTGCGGACCTACGGGGCAGCGTCGCCCTGGGTGCGGACCGGGAGCAGCAGCACGATGATGACCGTGATCCCCGGGAGCACGCAGGCGAGCAGACCCCACAGCAAGGGGCTGTGACCCTTGGCGCGAGCGATCGACATGGTGATGGTCAAGAAGACGACCCAGAGCACGAAGAAGATCAACCACCAGAAGAACGACACTGCTGCGATCACGTGGTCCCCTTTAGTTCGACGATGGCCCTCGGGCCGGAGCAGACACTAGCCCATCGAGGAGTCGGCCCGCTCGCGAGCGCTCGTGCCGAGCCGATCGCGGCCCTTGCGTCGCGCACCGATGAAGGCATCGAGCGTCCGCTCCAAGGCGGGCAACATCGCGTTGACGTGACGACTGCGGATGAGGAGATCCCACAGCGGTTCGAACTTCCTCCACCCACCGGCATAGGCGAGATGCCGAGCGCGGGCGTGCGCGGTGTCCTGCCCGGCGGCGCCGTGCCAGATCGCGCCCCAGCGGTAGAAGTCCCGGTAGGCGCGCCAGTAGCCCGTTTCGAGCTGCTCCGGTGTCATCCGCTTCGGTGTGAAGACCACGTGGCGCGTGTCGTAGCGCTCCCAGTCGCTCGTGACGATGCGATCATCGGCGACGAGGCGTTGATGGAGCGCCGTACCCGGATACGGCGTCATGATGTGGAACGTCGCGGTCTCCAGGCTCCGTGAGACACCCCACTCCACCGTGCGTTCGAACACGTCGGGTCCGTCGTCGTCCAGGCCGAAGACGAAGCTGCCGTTGACCATGACCCCGAGGTCGTGACAGCGGCGGATCACCTCGTCGTAGTCCCGGCCTAGGTTCTGTTGCTTCTCGTGCCGGCGAAGGTTCTCCGGGTTCAGGGTCTCGAAGCCGACGAACACACTGCGCATGCCGGCGGCCGCGGCCCGCTCGATCAGGTCACCGCGCAGGATCGCCTGTACGGTGCTGGCTCCCTGGAACAGACGGCCCATCCCGCGCATGCCCTCGAACAGCCCTTCGGCGAACCTCCGGTCTCCCAACAGATGGTCGTCGAGGAAGTAGAGGTGCCGACCGGGGAGACGGTCGATCTCCGCCAGCGCCGCGTCGACCGTCTGCGTGTAGAACGACCGGCCGCCCTCGTAGAACGCGTCCTTGTAGCAGAAGTCGCAGTGGTGCGGACAGCCGCGAGAGACGACGATCGAGTTGGGGCATAGGTACCGCCGGCGCTCGATCAGATCTCGACGCACGGGTGGGATCCCCTCGAGCGACCGCATGTCGGCGCCTGCGTCGTACCGCGGTTCCGGCCGCCCGGCGCGGAAGTCGGCGAGGAACGCCTGCCACGCGCCCTCGCCGGGGCCGGTGACGACCGTGTCGGCGTGCAGTGCCGCTTCCTCGGGCAGCGACGTGGGGTGCAAACCCCCGACGCACACATATGTGCCCCGGGCCCGATACAGGTCGGCGATCTCCCACGCTCTTCGAGCGGAGGTGATGTAGACGGTCATCACGAGCAGGTCCGGCACATCGTCGAGCGCCAGCGGCGCTTGGACATGCTCGTCGAGCAGTTCCACCTCGTCGTCCGGGTCGAGGTAGCCGGCCAGCCCTGCGAGTCCGAGCGGCGGGAACAGCGCGTACTTGATCGGGCGGTACCCGGGTGCGTTCGCCTCGACCAAGGACGGGAGGATCATCTTCACTCGCAGCGGACGCCGGATCGGACGGCTCCCTGCCTTCATGTGTCCGGCGATCGACGTGGTCAAGCGTCGCCCCTCCCTCTCGGATGGTCGACGCAGCATCGACCGCTGCCACGAAGGGGAACAAGGCTCGCCACCGGACCGTCATGCTCGCGTCACAGCGGCACCACCTCGTGGTGTCACATGACACGATTCCCCGACATGGGCGAACCACGCACCGGCCGGGGAACGCGCCGAGCAGTGAACCGGTCTAGCCGTCGAGGGGTGCCGCGCCGTACTCGTCGTCGCTGACGTGCCTGCCCCACGTCGCGGTGTTCCCGGCGTCGTCCGCCTCCACGATCGAGAGGTGGGTCATGAAGCGTGTCTCCGTAGCACCGTGCCAGTGCTCCTCACCGGGCCCGAAGGAGACGCGGTCGCCAGGACGGATGACATGGATGGGGTCGCCTCGACCTTGCGCGCGCCCCATACCCTCCGTCACGTAGATCGTCTGTCCGTTGGGATGGGTGTGCCAGGCAGTTCGAGCGCCCGGCGTGAAGTGCACGCTGCTGACATTCACGAGCGAATGATCCGACGGGCCCGCCACGGCGTCGATGAACACCTGCCCCGTGAACCACTCGGCCGGTCCGGCCGCCGTCTCGACCTCGTTCCTCGTGAACTGCATGACCACTCCTTTCGGGATCGTGCTACGCCGTCGAGCTCGGCACGAGTCGGATCGTGGTCGATCGAGCCTCCAGGCTCGTGATGCGCGCGACGGACGACGAGGATCGGCCGTACTTGCGGCGGTACTCCTCGTCGATCTCGTCGTCCAGATCGTGATCGGCGTCCTCCAGGACCACCTCGGCATCGATTGCCGCCGGCCGAGATGCGACCCGCGTGGCTCGCTTGCACACCACGGAACCACGCGCCGTCGGGCCCGTTCACGGAACGGACGAAGAGATCGTCCCCATGACGGATCACCCAGATGATCCGTGGATGCTGACGCGTGCCGTCGCGCCGAAGCGGGGAGATGCGGAGCTCGTCCGCGTCTCCGATGGCCCTCAGGTCCTCGTCCTTCCACGCACTCATCGACGCAGCCTCCGATCTCGATCACGCGCCGGCGGGGGTTCCGACGCCTAGCACCGATCCCATCAAACCACCGGCTCCGACAGACCGTGCGGTTCCCGCTGCGACTCCGGAGGTCCCGCTCGCGATGACGTCGCCGGCGGCGGCCCCTACTCTCGAACCATGGCCACGGTCCATCGGCTCTCAGCGACCGACGCGCGCCGGATCGCCGTGCGCGCCCAGCTGCTCGACGCGGAGCGACCGTCCGGACTGCTCGACCTGGTGCGCCACCTCGCCATGCTCCAGCTCGACCCGATCGCCTCGGTCGCGCCAAGCGCCGATCTGGTGGCGTGGAGCCGCATCGGATCCTCGTACTCCACAGCGGAGCTACGCAGTGCACTCGCGGACCGCACGCTGGTCGAACTGCAGGCGGTGGTCAGGCCGGCGGAGGATCTCGCGCTCTACCGGGCCGACATGGCGGTCTGGCCGGGGACGGGCGAGTTGCGCGATTGGCAACGCTACCGCCGCGATTGGGTGAAGGCCAACGACGCGACCCGGCGGGACATCCTCGCGCGGCTCGAGTCCTCCGGACCGGTTGCGATGCGCGAACTCCCGGACACCTGCGCGAAACCCTGGGAGTCCACCGGATGGACCGGCAACCGCAACGTCGAGAAGCTCCTGGACTTCATGGTGGCGCGGGGCGAGGTCGCGGTCGCCGGCCGGCAGGGACGTGAGCGGCTCTGGGACCTGGCGCTGCGGGTCTACCCTGACGACCCGATCGTCCCGGCGGACGAAGCCCGCCGCGCCCGTGACGAACGACGGCTGCGCGCCCTCGGCATCGCCCGATCCCGAGCGCCGCAGAGTCCGGTGGAACCCGCCGACGTCGGCGAGGCGGGTGAACCCGCCGTGGTCGAAGGCGTCAAGGGTGAGTGGCGCGTCGACCCGTCACTGTTGGACCGTTCCTTCTCCGGGCGCACGGCTCTTCTGTCCCCGTTCGACCGGCTGGTACACGATCGCAAGCGAGCGACGGAGCTGTTCGGCTTCGACTTCCAACTCGAGATGTACAAGCCAGCCGCCACTCGCCGGTGGGGCTACTACGCGCTGCCGATCCTGCATCGCGACCGGCTGATCGGCAAGGTCGATGCCACGGCGGAGCGCGGCTCGGGCATGCTCCGGGTCGATACCATCCATGAGGACGAGCCGTTCACCAAGGCCGCGGCCGCGGCGATCCGCCGAGAGCTCAAGGATCTCGCCCGTTGGCTGGAGCTCGACCTGGCTCTGCCCGGCTGATCCGGGTCAGCCCCAGCGGACGACGATCTGCCCCTCGACACCCGGAAGCGGCAAGGACGCTGCTTCGGCCTCGACCGCGTCGCGTGCCGCTCGCGAGAGGCGGCGCCAGGTCTGCACCGCCACCGTCGCCTGCGCGCGCCGCCACACCCCGACGATCTCGCCCTCGACCAGGAGGGCGCCGGGCCACACGCGCGGTGTCCACAGCTCGCGGCGACGATCGGGGTCGGCGACCAGGAGTTCGCGGTCAGCACCCTGGAGCAGGAAGTAGGTGTCGCCGCTCGGCAGGAGCCGAGCCGACGCCGCGGATCTCGAGGCGACCGCGAACGTCGGTTCGTCACGCGTGAGGATCCACGCATCGCCGATCGGCGTTCGCGCCGGGGTCAGTGATTCGCCCAGGGCATCGAACGCCGCGTGCGCTCGCTTCGCGGGTATCGCCGACCACTCGGCAAACGCCTCGGGCGTGGCTGGCCCGAAGATGTGCAGGAAGCGGCGGACGAGCTCGAGCCGAGCCTCCCCGGGATCGACCTCTGGCGGCGGCACGGTCCTGATGGTGGGTTGCCGCGCCCCGTCCCATCGGATCACGACCGTCCCGGTCGGTGCGGCGTACCGGAGCCGGTTGGGAGGTTCGCCCAAGGCACTCCCTGCCTCGCCGTATGTGATCGTTTCCTCGCCGAGGTGGGCGCGCAGGCGCGTAGCGAGATCCTCCGCGACCTGCCTGCTCCTGTTGTCGTCCGGCAGTCTCCCCAACGAGAACACGCCGAGGTCGCGCGCAGCGACGACGTAGGCATGGTGGTGCGGTCCCCAGAGCTGGACGAGCGATGGATCCTCCCAGGTCGACGGCTGGGTCCCCGCGACGCGGGCATGGATCGACAGGAGCGCGGCCCGGGGCATGCTGTCCTTGAGTCCGGCCCACGCCGCCAGCCGGAGCGAACGCCGTCCGCGTGGGAGCCGTTCATCGAGGGCGCCGACGTGACGTCGGAACGCCAGGATCTGCTGCCGCGTGAGGTCGAGGCGATCCTTCGTCACGACGCTCACCCAGGAGGGGCGTCTTCCGCCGGCGGGAACGACGGGATCTCCACGTCGAGGAAGAGGAAGTCGATCGCGTGCGACGTGTACTGGCGGACGGACGCTCCGGTCGCGAAGAGCATCCGCCGGGTGAACTCGGGGATCTCGTCGACCACGAGAAGCCACTCATCGCGCGGGATCCGCAGGATCGTCGATGGCTCGAGCGCGATCGCCGACGCGACCCGAGGCCCGCCGTCGAACAACCCGCCTTCGCCGAACATCTGCCCGACTTCCACGATGCCGAGGTCGAGCTCACCGCCATGACCGGGGATGTAGATGCGCACCTTGCCATCGGCGAGCACGAAGAATTCGGTCGCGATGTCGCCCTGGAAGAAGATGTGCTGACCCGGTGGGGCCGACACCTCGTCGACGATCTCGGCCACGCACTCGAGGTCCGACGGATCTGCGCTGCGGAAGAGGTGGGTCTGCTGGAGCACGGCGGCGATCTGTTCCCGGTCCACGTCGAGGAGCCTAGCGAGTGTCGAGACCCCAGCGCCATCGCGCAGGAGTCTCGATGTTCGATCCTATCCGTCGGTGGCCAAGCGAGCGGTGGGCTCGCGCGGAACGCGAGCCCACCGCTGCTTCCTGAACCCGGTGGGGGTCAGAGACGTGCCAACCGTCCATCCTGCGCGCGGTACACGGGCTGGAAGTAGTGCCGGTCCA
>Ga0190274_10001323_pt1 | contig 14561 bp, 12 predicted proteins | sample Popmic531T_FD_133002 | JGI IMG/M metagenome (GOLD analysis project Ga0190274, IMG submission 133002) | Populus adjacent soil microbial communities from riparian zone of Yellowstone River, Montana, USA - 531 T | ecosystem: Environmental > Terrestrial > Soil > Riparian zone | place: USA: Montana...
GAGGACAGGTTTAGAGCCGCGGCAGCTTTGCCTGCGGCCAGTTCGGGTTGCGGAACCGCTGCGGGCGAATGAAAACCGTTTTGTCCGTTTCCGTCTGCCTTAAAATAGTTCGCGTCAGTGGCATCTTTGCCGGACCGAGGTCCGGAATTAGGCCGGAGCGGCGCACCACAATCATCGCAATACTGCGCACCATCGAGGTTCTCGTTTTTGCACCTTTCACACGTAATCATCGTTTTTCGGGGGTTTGCGAGTCGGGCTCCATCCGCGATAACTTCTCAATTCGTACGCAGAAACTGAGTTCAGGAACGGCGGGTCATTCTAGCGCGAAACGATCCGACGCGCCAATTCAGGAGGCGGGAGAGATCAGGAGCAGGAGGCAGGGGCAGGAGGCAGGAAGAAAGAATAGGACCTATATGTCCTATACGTCCTATGTTCCTTCTGCCTTTAATGAAACTGTTTAGTGTTTCTTGACGTAAGAGTTAGGCGAATCAACCGGGGTTTCGACATCCGCCTGTTTTTTGTGCAAAATTATAGCTTTGTTAACAGTAAGAACTTAACCAGACCGAAGCGAAGGAACTAGTCATGGCTTTAACTCGAAAGAAGAAGATTATTATTGCGGCCTCGGCCGTGGCGTTGTTGGGGATAATCGTGATCGTCAGCGTATTGGCCAGCCGCAAAGAAGAAGCTGAAGTTACGACCGTCAAGTTGGAGGTGAAACCTGAGCTGCGGCAGACGGTGACCGCCTCCGGTGAAGTAAGACCGATTCGTTATATCAAGCTGACGAGTGAGGTTCCCGGGCGGATCGAGGAAATCTACGTCAACGCCGGCGATCAGGTGAAGCAGGGCACGCCGCTGGTACGCGTCGACCCCACCCAGCTTCAGTCAAGCCAGGAAGCGCAATGGGCTGCAGCTCAGGGCGCTCTAAACGACATCACGAATGCGCGCAATGCGGTAGCGTCGGCCCAGCAGAGTCTGGTGGTGGCGGAAGCGTCGGTAGCCTCGGCGCGGCAGCAGTTGGTCGCACTGCAAACCAGCGTCGATCGCGCACAAGTGGATTTGAATACGGCCCAACGCGAACTAAAACGTTATAGCGATCTCATCGAAGCCGGAGTTGCTTCAAGGTCCGAATATGACGCCGCTCGCGATCGTTTTGATCAAGCCAAGATAGCTTTGGAAACCGCCCGGGCAAATCTGGAAACGCAGAAAATTTCGGTTAAGGAATCACAGGAAAGATACAACCTGCAAAAGGTGGCAGTGCAGGAAGCGAAAACCAGCATTAAGTCGTCAGAGATGCGGGCCAATCAACAGTCAGCGTTGCTGCGCGGGCAGACGAGCCAGCGCTCAAAGGCTACCCAGCTTTCGCCGCTTACTGGCGTCATAGCTGACATCCCAACTCGCGTCGGTGAATATGCCGTTTCCCAGTTATCGTCGACGCCGCTCATGACCATCGCTGACATGTCGACCATCAACGTAGAAGTGAATGTTGACGAGACGGAGATTTCCAACGTCGAAGTGGGACAGCAGGTAAAAGTAAAAGTAGACGCGCTGGGAGAGAAAGAGATTGCTGCGGTGGTCACCCAAAAGAACCCGCTTGCGGTTTCAAAGTCTGACACCCAGGGCGGTCTCTCCAATCGCGTGAATGTCCAGGAAGCGAAAGAGTTTAAAGTGACGGTCGAGCTTCGTGAGATGCCTGACGAGATTCGCAATGGTCTACGACCGGGCATGAGCGCAACGGCAACCATTACCACCAAGACGAAGAACAATGTAATAGCGGTGCCCCTGGAGGCAATTGTTGAAAAAGCGCCTACACCTTCTCCTTCACCCTCTACGACGCCAGCCGGCAGCGTTCCTGCTCCAGCGGTGGGCGAAAAGCCCAAGAGCATAAAAGGCGTTTACCTGCTGGAAGGCAACAAGGTGAGGTTCATCGAAGTCACTACCGGCATCACTGGTGAAGCTGATATTGAGATCACCAGTGGCGTACAAAAGGACATGGAAATCGTTAGAGGTCCCAGCCGGGTTTTGAAGACCCTGAAAGACGGGATGGCGGTGAAGCGTCAAGTCAAAAAACCAGGTGCCGATAACGCAAACGGGGGAAGCTAATGAGCAACGTTACAGTCGCGTCTCCTCCAGTTCCGGCGACAATACCGGCGCCTTCACCGGTTGGGGCCGGTCATAATCCCAGCTCTCTCATCTCGATGCGGGAGATCTGGAAAACTTACCAGATGGGCTCGGAGCAAGTTCACGCGCTCCATGGCGTGTCGTTCGATATTCCCAAGGGTGAATACATTGCGATCATCGGCCCGTCTGGATCCGGCAAGTCGACGTTGATGAATCTGATTGGCTGCCTCGACACCCCCAGCAAGGGCGAGTACTGGCTGAACGCAAAAAATGTTTCCGAGATGGACGACGACGAGTTGGCCCGAATCCGCAATCAGGAAGTAGGTTTTGTATTTCAAACATTTAATCTTCTGGCCCGGGCCACTGCCCTTCACAACGTCGAGTTGCCACTGATCTATGGTGGCGTCGGATCCTCCCAGCGTCACGAAATGGCCAAGGCGGCGCTGACAGCGGTAGATCTTGCCGACCGCATGACACACCGGCCAAATGAACTTTCAGGCGGACAGCGGCAACGCGTCGCCATTGCTCGCGCATTGGTGAATCATCCTTCAATTCTACTGGCTGACGAACCGACGGGCGCGCTCGACTCGCACACGAGCATGGAGATCATGGATCTCTTCGAACGTCTGCATGGCGAAGGAAACACAATCATCGTCGTTACGCACGAACCCGACATTGCTGCGCGCGCACATCGGGTAATTTCCATTCGTGACGGACTAATTGAAAAAGACGAGAAAATTAGATAGCTGCCCGTCCGGGAGCCGGGTCTCTACTGTTTCTTGCGATGACCCCCGATGAAGCCCTCCAAGAAGTACTCGATAGATCCCCTGAGAAATCTCGTGGTGAATCCGGTGAAGAACCGGCTCGCGAACTAGAGGCCCTCGCTTTCTCTCAACAGACCGCGCCTCCCACAAAGCGAGGAAGATTTTTCCTGTTTCGCGTGACCGCGCTTTGGGAGGGGTTTCTCGTTGCCTTTGGCAGTTTGCGGACAAACAAACTGCGCACGGCCCTCACGCTAATGGGAATCGTGGTGGGCGTCTCCGCGGTCATCTCCGTGGTCACGATTATTAAGGGTCTCGACCAAACGGTGGCCCAAACCTTCTCTTCACAAGGCTCTACCGTATTCACCATTTCCAAGCAGCCGCGGGTGATTACTTCACGCGAAGACTTCATCAAATTCACCAAGCGAAAAGATGTAACTCGCGAAGACGCCGAAGTTATCTTCCGCACCTGCACCTCGTGTTACCAGGCCGGTGTCTCGGCCAGCAGGCCGGAGATCGTCAAACACCTGGATCAGAAGTCGGATAACGTAACGATTCGGGGTATCGCGCCCACCACCATGTTTGACATTGATGCCGTGACCATCGATGCCGGACGAACCTGGAATGAGAATGAGGGCGAGAGCGCTAGAGAGATTTGCGTCGTCGGGGCCGACATTTCCGAGAATCTCTTTCAGGGCGCGGCGCCCGACAGGATAGTGGGCCAACAAATCCAGGTTGCCGGCCGGCCTTTCCTGATTATTGGTGTGTTGCAACCACTCGGAAAAATCTTCGGATTCTCCCGCGACAACCTGGTCTATGTTCCTTACTCAACTTACCAGAAAGTGTTTGGCGGTCGGGGCTCGGTGGTTGTTTTTGTCAAAACACGCTCGGCGGCGCAGTTGGAGGAGACCGAGGATCAGGTCCGTACAATCATGCGCACTCGCCGCGGGAAAAGTTTCAGTGACCCCGACGACGGCTTCGCCCTCGAGACCCAGGACGTCTTTTTGGATCTTTACGGCAAAGCAACTTCCAACATCTACCTGGTAACTATTGGCGTGGCCGCAATTTCTCTGGTTGTTGGCGGCATCGTCGTCATGAACATCATGTTGGTTTCGGTGACCGAACGAACCAAGGAGATTGGTATTCGAAAAGCTGTCGGCGCGCGGCAGAAGGATATCCTGACACAATTCCTGATCGAGGCCATTACAGTAACTGCCCTTGGCGGCGCGATTGGAGTACTGACTGGATTCGGACTCGCCTATGTATTGGCTCTGGCGATGGGATTTCCGTTACTGATCAGCGCGGCCTCAGCAGCGCTCGGCGTTGGTGTTTCGTCGGTCGTAGGTGTGGTCAGTGGACTATGGCCGGCGTGGCGCGCGGCAAAACTTGATCCGATTGAGGCACTTAGATCGGAATGATCAGGAGGCAGGAGCAGTGAAGAAAAGAGGATAGAACCTATATTTCCTATAGGCCCTATGTTCTCACTGCCGACTGCCCCTGCCACCTGCCCCTTCAGAAGCATATGGGAATTGCTGACATTCGCGAGTCCGCCCTGATGGCCATCGATACGCTGCGCGCCAATAAGCTGCGCTCGGCGCTGACGATTCTTGGTGTGTCAGTAGGCGTGATCACGGTCATCTTCATGGTCTCGATCATACAGGGCTTAAACAAAGCATTTGCGGAGCAGATTGAAGCGCTCGGTTCCAATGCGATCTGGGCCACCAAGTTTGATCCAAGTTTCGGCCATCAGCCTGGTCCGGAGGAGTTGCATCGGAAAGATCTTACGCTTGAGGACGCTGAGGCGATTCGTCAGGATGCCCCCTCAATTGTCGGCGTGTCACCCATTCACCGCAAGATTGCCGAGACCGTTCGTTATAGCGAAAAACAGTCAGACACGCCGATCCTCATCGGAGTAACTCCGTATTACGAATTTGTGCAATCGAGTTATGTCAGCCGGGGCCGCTTCATCGTGGATGAAGATTTGCGAGAGCGATCCAATATCTGCGTGCTCGGCCAAGACCTGGTACGCGCACTCTTCCCCTACGAGGATCCGCTCGACAAAGAACTAAAGATAAATGGCCGGCCTTTTCGTGTGGTTGGGGTGATGGAACCACTGGGAAATTTCCTCGGGCAATCGAGAGACAATTCTATTTTTGTTCCCATCACAACGTTTGACAAGTACTACCCGGATCCGCCATTCCCGGAAGTGGTTTTTGTAATTATTGTTCGGCCCAGGTCTCGAGCTTACGTAAAATCTGCTATCGACGAGATGACTGACATCCTGCGCCGGCGGCGTCAGGACAAGTTTGGCCAGCCGAACAGCTTTGGTATCTCATCACAAGACGCCCTCATGGATATTTATAACCAACTCACCGGCGCCACGGCACTGGTGCTCACGGCTGTCTCTTTCGTGGCCTTGATGATTGGCGGGATTGGGGTAATGAATATCATGCTGGTTTCAGTGACCGAGCGCACGAAAGAGATCGGCGTAAGGAAAGCTGTAGGTGCAACTCGCGTCAACATTCTTGCTCAATTCCTGATTGAAGCAGTGGTGTTGACGGCGATTGGGGGTCTGGCTGGACTTGCGGTTGGCGAACTGCTGTCATTCCTGGTCAATAGGTATTCGCCACTGCCAGCTTTTGTTCCCTTGTGGGCTATTGGGGTTGGCGTAGGCATCTCGGCGGCGGTCGGAATTGTTTTCGGGTTATGGCCCGCCTGGAAAGCCGCCAGACTGGATCCAATTGAAGCGCTGCGCTGGGAATAGTCTTCGACATGCACACGAGCGTAGCTAATGGAGTCAGTACCACCACGCGGTAGCGGGTGGGTTAGCTGCGCATCTAACCCCGTCAGTGCCCGATGCGGGCCGCACCCACCCGCTACCGCGTGGTGGTACTGACCTCATCGGACCGCAGCTGAATGAAGGCGATCGAGACAGCGCCATCTTCCGAACCAAGAGACCAGGTATTGTTAAGCGCTCAGATCGGCTACTATGAAACCCAACCCCTGATCAAACCGTACTAGGTGAGCCTTGAAATTCATTGAAACACTAAAACTTGCCGTAGCCGCCATTTGGGCACATAAGCTGCGCTCGGCGTTAACCCTGCTTGGCATGATCATCGGGGTGATGGCGGTCGTCGTGGTTTATTCCCTGATTCAGGGCTTTAACACCTACGTTGACGAAAAAATCGCGGGCATCGGTGCCAAGTCTTTTACGATCCAGCGATTTAATCCGCTCGAAGACTTTAAAGACACCGACACTATTGCCGCCGCTCAACGCCGGAACAAGGATCTCACGCTTGAAGACTTCGACTATCTCAAAGAACGGGCAACACTGATCGGGAAGATTGGTGCCCGGGCTCGGGGTACACCAGCCATCGTGAAGCGGGGCGACCAGATCCTCGAAGACATCTTTGTTTCGGGAGCGACCCCCGCGATCGCGGATATCGAAAACCGCGACATCGCCGATGGACGGTTCATTGTGGAGACAGAGAACGAGGCGGCCCAGCGCGTGGCTTACCTGGGCGCCGACGTTGCTACCAAGCTTTTCCCTTTGGGTAGCCCGGTTGGACAGGAAATCACCATTTCCGGACTTCCCTATCGAGTTATCGGCGTCGAGACTGCACGGGGGACTGTCTTCGGTATTCCCCAGGACAACTTCATCCTGGTGCCTCTCAAGGCTTACGCGAACAACTTTGGCGGTTTGTTTCGCAACCGGTCCCTTTACTTTGTGGCCACCTCGAAAACTGATGAACAGTTTAATGATGCTGTCGACGAGGCCCGATTCCTGATGCGTGTGCGGCGGAAGCTGGGTGCAAACGAGAAAGATAATTTTGGCATCATCACTCCCGACGCAATTACAGGCCTGCGCGATCGTTTATTTGGAACAATTTTTCTGGTCGCTATCGCAGTCCCCAGTATCGCGTTGCTGGTTGGCGCAATCGTGATCATGAACATCATGCTTGTTTCCGTTACCGAAAGAACTAAGGAGATAGGAATCAGAAAATCGCTTGGCGCCCGGCAAATGGACATCCTGAAGCAGTTTCTGGTTGAGGCGGTAACCCTGTCGGCAATGGGGGGAGCGGTGGGCGTATCCATCGCCTGGATTATCGGTCGTGTGCTAACTGCGGTGTTCTTTCCAACCTTCTTGTCAGTTGGTGCGGTAGTTATAGCCGTCGGCGTTTCTATGGCCGTAGGAGTGATGGCTGGGGTGTTTCCGGCATGGAAAGCGGCGAGGCTGGATCCGATTGAAGCGCTTAGGGCGGATTAAGCTGTCAGTTGTTAGTAGTCAGTTGTCCGTCGGTCCAACATGGTGAACGCGGTTTCACGGTTGCTCTTTTCCATAGTTGGCGCCATCACAATAATACTCGGACTCCTCCTTCCTAGTGCGTGGCTACCAAACCAAGAGCTCGGATTTCGGATTATCGGTACTTTGCTCTATTGGCCAATGTCACTGATGGATGCGCTTCATCTGGGACCCGGTTGCGCAAATGCGGACGCTGTAGGAGAGAAACTGAATTGCGCGTCCATCTTTCTTATGACCGATGTGCTTGTTTACTCGCTCGTGATTTATTCCGTCTCGACCTTGCTGATCAGGCATCGAAATCACTTTGACGAGCCGACAAACGACTGACTACTGACTACTGACTTGGTGCAGCAATGAAAATAATCCGAAGCGACATTTACGAGAATTTGAGAATGGCGATGTCAACGCTGCTGGGGAACAAACTCCGTTCGTTCCTAACAGTTTTTGGCGTTGTAATCGGCGTGATCACCGTGATGTTGATTGCCTCAATCATCAGCGGCATCGACGTCTCGGTAAAGAAAGAGGTCGAATCATTCGGTACTCGCTCGATCTTTATCAGTAAATATAATCCGGGGATTCACGTCGGCCGGATGTCGCGCGAAGAGCGAATGCGCAAGGAGCTTACTTACGAAGACTCACTCGCGCTGGCTAGTTTACCGGCGGTCGAAGTAGCCGTGCCCTTCCTCGACATTACCAATAATTTCTTTGGCCAGAAGCTGATGGTCTCCGGAGGTGGAAAGACCACCGCTAGCGTGGCCCTGCAAGGCACCCTCCCCGAATTCGAACGGGCCGGCACCCAGATAGTTTCTGAGGGAAGGTTTTTTACTCAGTCCGAGAACGACACCAAGCAGGACGTGTGCGTCATCGGTTCAAAGGTGGCTGATGATTTCTTTCGCTTCGGTTCGCCCATCGATCAGTCGATTAAGATCGGAGCCGACGAGTTTCGCGTGGTAGGAGTGTTGGAGAAGAAAGAGCAGTTTCTTGGTGGTGGCGGTAGCGATGATCAGAATAACGTCATCTATCTTCCCTACAGCGTTGCCAAAAAACTCAAGCCAAATGCCGACGACATCTTTATTCTCGGCGTTGCCAGAGTGGGGATGATGGATGAGGCCAAGGACCAGGTGCGAGACCTGCTCAGAGTCAGAAGGCAAGTCCCCTTTGCCGCTCCGGACAATTTCGGCATGGAGACAGCTGAAAGTATTCTGGATAACTTTCGCTCCATCACCGCTGGACTGGCCATCGCCATGGTAGTTATCTCTTCAGTGGGCCTGATGGTGGGTGGTATCGGTGTGATGAATATCATGCTGGTGTCAGTCACCGAACGCACGCGGGAAATTGGCGTTCGCAAAGCGATTGGCGCCAAGCGCAGCGATATCCTCTGGCAGTTTTTGATTGAGGCAGCTACCCTGACCGGCATTGGTGGGTTGGTAGGGCTGTCGATTGGTTGGCTATTGACGCTGCTGCTTCGCCTGCTCCTGCCGTCCTACGTTCCTATTTGGGCTCCGATTGGTGGCTTGATTGCCAGTGTTGGCATTGGGCTTATTTTTGGAATCTGGCCCGCGTGGAAAGCCGCGCGCCTCGACCCGATTGAATCGCTCAGATACGAATAGGGCTGGACGCTGGAGAAGGCAGAAGGCAGAAGGCAGAAGGCAGAAAAGAATATAGGACCTATATGTCGTATAGGTCCTATTCTTTTCCTTAGTCCTATTCTTTCTTTGTCCCTAGGAAATAAAGCTCGAGAAGAGCGTCGCGAAGATCATCCCAAAGATGAGTGCTAAAACCATCAGGGTTATCGACACTCCCCACCCGGCGCTGGAGCTCACCTTCGTTCCTGCATTGGTCAACCCCTTGGCCCGCAGCCACAAACCATAAAAAGACAAAACCCCGATCGCTGAGCAAAGCACGAAGAGAGCCGGATGTTCCGCAGGCTTAAACAGCACCCCGAGATTGTCCTGCACCAGTGTCTCAGCGCCCAGGATCGGATGAATGTCGTCTGGAGATTTAACAAACAGAACAATCAAACTCAGCAATTTAGTAATGACTATGACGGGCAGCCAGGCATAGAGTGTGGCTGCAAACGCCTGCCAAAAATTGATGCGACCGCCAAACGCCAGCACTCCCAGGAAACAAAGCAGCGCAAAAAAACAGGCAAAAACAAAAAGGCCGATAAAGCTTTTTGCGGCGGTCTGTACCCGCTGAACCGGTTGTTTGGCTGTCTGCATAGCATCAGCCTTCGCCTTTTCCATCGCTTCGGGTGGAGGCTTTATCGGGCTCTCCTCGAGCTTGCGCATGGTGAACTCCACGATTACCTCGGGAGTCAGCCGCGTCACGAAAGCGGTGGAGTAAACAACATTGGCAACGCCGATAACCAGGAACGCCGCGAGCCAATATGGGTGTGCCCTTAAGTTTCGGAACACCCGCGTAGGCTCGAAGAAAATCCCCATCACCTTTTGCACGCCTGACATCGGCGGCTCCTCGTCACCCTTTGTCAGCGGCAACGGGATCAGACTCAACACAAAAATCAAAATCCCCCAAAAGGCGAATGCGGCCCCGGTGCCGATTCCGCCCGGCAGGAATTTCGCTGCCCCTGCACCGGCGAGCAACAGGCCTAGAACAAAAAGACCAATTGCTACTGGTCGCAATTTAACGGGCCGAGGTGCTTTCGGCTCAACTGTCTCGGGTGGTGGTGGCGGCGCCTGAAAATCCTGGCTATTTGGATCGCTCATTTGCTTATCCTCCTATTGATAGAGGACGGGGAGAAAGCATCCGTCCAGAGCGGTGACCCGGCTTCCGCGCGGGCGTGATTTGAAAACTTGAATACGTGTGGATAGGGCGCGATGTTTCAGACCAGAGGTCAGAAGTCAGAAGTCAGAAGTCAGCGGTCAGATAAATCTGTCTCAGCTAGCCAACCGGGCTTTGATCCTTCAGGCATTTAACGCCTGACGTCTGACATCTGACTCCTGACTTCTGACATCTGACTCCTGACTTCTGAAATCTGACCTCTGACTTCTAGCTCTTCGCATCTGCCCAACCCGGAACCCGAATGCAAGCAACTGTATGCCCGGGCGAAATCTCACGCAGATCCGGATCAATCTGTGCACACTCGTCAATTGCTATCGGACATCGCGTGCGAAAGCGGCACCCCGATGGCGGATTGATCGGGGTGGGAACATCGCCCTGCAATACAATCCGTTCTCGCTTGTGTTTGGGATCGGGAACCGGTATCGCAGATAGCAGTGCCTTCGTGTAAGGGTGCAGCGGACTTGCATAGAGATCCGCCGCCATCGCCACCTCGACAATGCGTCCTAAATACATCACGGCAACGCGATTGGAAATGTGTTCGACAACCGCCAGGCCATGCGAAATAAAAAGGTAGGCGAGTCCAAATTCCTTCTGCAAATCCTGCAACAGGTTGACGACCTGAGCCTGCACCGAAACGTCCAGGGCTGACACCGGCTCATCTGCGACAATTAGTTTGGGATTGAGAGCAAGGGTACGAGCCACGCCGATGCGTTGCCGCTGACCACCCGAGAACTCATGTGAATAACGATTGCGATAATCGGGATCAAGCCCGACCCGTTTCAGCAACTCAGCCACGCGATCGCTTCGCTCGCGCCTGGTACCTACTTTATGAATCACGAGGGGCTCGCCCACGATGTCGCCTACTTTCATTCTTGGATTTAGCGATGCGTATGGGTCTTGAAAGACAATCTGCATCTCGCGGCGCATTTCGCGTAAATCGGATCTACCCAACGACAAGACATCGCGCCCTTCAAACTTCACCTCGCCGGCGGTAGGCTCAATTAGACGCAATAGACAACGACCCACGGTTGACTTGCCGCAACCAGACTCGCCAACCAAACCAAGCGTTTCGCCATGAAAAATTTCAAACGAGACCCCATCAACCGCGCGGACGACGTCGTCGCTGCCCTCGACAGCAAAGTGCTTCACCAGGCCGCGCACTGCAACTAGTTCTCGGTTATTCGTGTTCATCAAAGTAGGAGTATCCGCAGATTACGCAGATTTCACTGATTTTTCGACGGCTAGCAGAGCACTATTTCTCAATTCGACATCGCTTAAGGATAAGCCGATACTTTGTTTCTTACTCTGCGGAATCTGCGTAATCTGTGGATGTTTTCTGATGGTCTGCAGCCACAGCCGCCGCCAAATCATAAAGCACGCAACGCACCTTCACTTCGCCGGCGAGATCATAAAGCGGTATCTCTTCCTCAGTGCAGCGCGGCATGCGATGTGGACACCGCGGGGCAAAGTGGCAACCTGGTGGTAAGTCAGTTGGGCTTGGCACCGTGCCTTCAATGGTCTCGAGTCGTTGTTTCTTAGCCACATCTGCGGCCGTCAACTTGGGTACCGATCGCAACAGGCCTTCTGTGTAAGGGTGCCTGGGCCGGGCAAACAACTCGTCGACTGACGACTCCTCTACAATGCGGCCTGTGTACATTACGGCTACGCGATCCGCGACTTCAGCTACCACCCCCAGGTCATGAGTGATCAGCAGCACCGCTAATTCGCGATTCCTTCTGAGTCCATCCAACAGTTCCAGGATCTGTGCCTGTATCGTGACGTCCAACGCCGTGGTCGGTTCGTCGGCAATAAGAAGCTTCGGATCACAGGCGAGCGCCATCGCGATCATCACGCGCTGGCGCATGCCGCCGGAAAGTTGATGCGGATAATCATCTACGCGCCGGGCTGGGTCAGGAATCGCCACCTCACTCATCGCCTGAATCGCCGCCGCGCGCGCGGCTTTGCGTGAAAGCTTGCGATGCAACCGCAGCGCTTCGGAAATCTGTTCACCGACGGTGAAGACTGGGTTAAGCGAGGTCATTGGATCCTGGAAGATCATGGCAATGTCGTCGCCACGGATCTGGCGCATCTCGGCGTCTGACAGTTTCAGGAGATTCCTACCGTCAAAAATGATTTCGCCTCCGGCAATCCTGCCCGGTGGCGAAATCAGACGCATGATCGAGAGCGCAGTGATCGACTTGCCGCATCCGGATTCACCGACCACGCCGAGCAGCTCGCCGGAATCGATGTTGAAACTGACCCCATTAACCGCACGCACGAGACCCGCGCGCGTGGGAAATTGTGTCTCGAGATTTTTGACTTCGAGCAGATGCGACATAGGATTCAATTAAGGAGGACGCTTAAATAGGACCGATTAGACCTATAGGACCTATTCGTCCTCTAGCTACGAATTTCACCGACCTCGCCGGCGATCTAACGATACCTCGGAAACAACCTCTGCAGGGATTCCGCCCAGTTGATAAATGCTTGTGCCTCGTGTGGCGGCGTTCGGTAACCGGGCCGAAAAATGAAGAGTTGACTTCCCCCGCCGTCCGTACAGGCTCCCTCGCTCATCTCGTAGAAACCAAGCAGCGCATCGCTAAAAACGTTCCTAATGCCCGGCTCGTCCATGCCGCGTAACAGGTATTGACTCGAAAAGGTTGGACGGTGGCCGAAGTCGATATCCTGATAACCCAATGCCGAGATCACTTTGTGCATGACATTCTCTCGGCGTAATGAGAACGACGGGATGTTGAGATTACGTGGCTCGAAGTAGGCCACAGACTGATAGTGTGTATGAGCGTGTTTCCCATGCCCGACAGTATAGATGTAATCAAAGAGAGCCGCCTTCACTCCGTTTGTCTCGCCATAAATCAGGTTCTTGATTTGTTTACTATGACCCTGACTAAACAGGGCAAAGCTCTCGAGGTTGGGAATGTAATTTAGTGGAGCCTCTTCGGCAAACTGCCAGCCGAGCATAGTAGCCGACGACTTCACCCCCAGCGTTCGCTCCTGCTCGCGCTTTCTCCTGTAGACTGTCACCGCGACGATCACGCCGATGAGCAGCACGAAAAAAAGCGCGACCAGGACGATTGGAATCAAAGGTTCCATTCTCTCTCCGATTAATTGGTCTTTAAGTTTTTAGTTTTTGGTCTTTGGTCTTTGTGTTAGGTGCTCGCGTCGTGACTCTAAAGTCCTAAACATAAGTGCTGCCTCGCCGCAGAGCGGCGAAATGTTTATAGACAAGTGGCCAAGGAACCTCCTCGCTCCGGAGGAGCGAAATGTGGCTTTCGGAATCGCAACGTTTCGCCCTAACGGAGCGAGGATCAAGTTTTTTTAGCGTCGCGGCCTATAAACATCTCGCCCCTAATGGGGCGAAGACTACAACCTCCAAAATTCCGACGGATCTATTGCGCCACCTTAGAGCCAGGACACCAGTGCCAGGCTAGGTGATAATATCAGTCGAGCTTATCATCCTGGAGCAAAGCACAAAGTCCCAAGTACAGATCAAAGCCAACATCATTCATAGACCAAGCTGATCCATTTTCCCCTTTTCGTATTCACTATCTTCACCCGGATAACGAAGCACCTTATCGAACTTCCCTGTCTCCTTCGCCAGCGCCCAGATAATGCTCTCGCCTGCCGGCACGTTCTTTGGTTCCGCCGAGAACACGGGATCCCTGAAAGCTTCCGTTGCATCAATCAACTTCCAGCCCTTACCCTTGAACATATCGAGCAGGTCGCCAAGAAATAACGCGTTCAGCAGATTGTAATGCATCAGAATCGTATGCTTGACGCTGCGGCCCAGGACTTTCCTCGACAGATCGTCATAGTAAAGAGCCCTCTCCCACATATGTTTGAGGTAGAAGTCGCGGTAGGGCTTCACGTCTGCCATTGGTTCTTTTGTGAGACGCGCTGTCAGCCGATCTTCAACCGCCCAATCCGAGGCGTCGATGGTTACGTGACCGGTGCGATAGGCGTGTTGCTTCAGGAAAGCTCTAACCGCGTCTCGCTTGGCTGCAGTCTCACCTTCTTTTAGGTAAGGAAAACGAAAGCTCTTCCGGAAACTCGGGAAACTCTTGATCACTTCCTCGCCCTTAAGGACATCAGCGGTAAAATCTTCGGCTGTCGTTTTGCTGCTGTTGAGATATTTGTGAGAGTACGAATGATTCGCAATCATGTGACCGGCCGTGTTCCACTCACGAAGGAACGTCTGCCCCGTTACATTGTCTGCATTCTTCCCCGCAACAAACAGAGCCGCTTTTAAGTTTCCATGTGATTTCAGAGCACTCAGGATTGCCCGGTTGCGTTCTTCCGGACTCAGTTTGACAGACTTATTCCAGTCGAAGTCGTCCATCGTGATTGCGATCTCTGGCTTGGCGGGTCCCGGCGGAGGCGCGCCAGTCATTTTTGACTGCCCAAGCCCCAAGGCAATCGCACCCATGCCGATGCTGGTAGTAAATTCTCTTCGATTCATTCTTCACCCTTATATAGAGACTACTCTGGACCTGATTAGGTTCCCGGCAGAGACTTTTAGTTAGTGTTGTTTTCGTGTGATTTAGTGGATCATCCTCTTA
>Ga0190274_10001324_pt1 | contig 14558 bp, 7 predicted proteins | sample Popmic531T_FD_133002 | JGI IMG/M metagenome (GOLD analysis project Ga0190274, IMG submission 133002) | Populus adjacent soil microbial communities from riparian zone of Yellowstone River, Montana, USA - 531 T | ecosystem: Environmental > Terrestrial > Soil > Riparian zone | place: USA: Montana...
GTAACAGCTCAGATATTTACTGTGCCTTATTTTGATGATTTTGAATCCGGTGCCCCGGGATGGATCTCCACTTCGAATGCAGGTTCTGCCTGGCAGCTTGGAGCACCGGTTTTTGGTCAAACAAATTCAGTTCATTCAGGTTCCAACTGTTGGGATATAAATTTAAATACAGCATATGCCAATAATGCGCACAGCTCGCTGATATCACCGGAGTTTGTAATTCCAAATAGCAGTGCCATTGTTATTTCATTTTGGCAAAACCGTATGAGCGAACAAATGTGGGATGGTGTTGTGATGGAATATATCACCGATACTACCTCCGGTGTGTGGAGTCTTGTTGGCTCCTACAATGCTTCTTTTTCCTCCAACTGGTATAGCGATTCATCGCTTTATTCTACACAATTGCCTGGATGGTCGGGAAATTCACAGGGCTGGGTACAATCCACTATTACTATTCCCAATCCATCAACTACCGGATCCATCTGGTTCAGGTTTCGTTTTACCTCTGATGCATCAATTTATTTAGATGGTTTTTCCATTGATGATTTTAACATCAGTGAATCTGATTTAAATGTCGCTACAGGTACTGTTTACCTTGATGTGAATTCCAATAATACAATTGATGCTGGAGATACTCCAATTCCAAATATTGCTATGAATTGCATACCGGGTTTGGGTGGATATTACCAGTTGACTGATTCGTCAGGGAATTATTCGTTTTTTATAGGCAATGGTATTGCAACCACAATTACTCCTATCGCACCTATTTACAGTTCCTCATCCCCTGCGACTCAAACAGTAACCTTGAACGGCACAAACCTTACAAGTTCCGGAAATGATTTTCTGATTACCTATTTACCTGGTATAATTGATATGGAAGTTGGCTTGTGGGGAACAGGAGTCAGACCCGGTTTTTCAAATACCAAGTTTATTCACCTAGCAAATACAGGAACTACACCCGTTTCAGGTACTGTTGAATTAACCTTTGATAACATACTGACTTTTGTAAATTCAACAACACCTGCTACAGTAACTGGTCCGAACACAGTTGAATTTGCATATGCTGCTATTATACCTGGTCAGTATAATAATATTGCGGTTTATTTTGATGTGGATTCCAATGCAGTAGTCGGAACTCAGTCATTTGCTTATGTAATAGTAAATCCGCTGGCATCTGATACGAATGTCATTAACAATTACGATACACTAATTAATCCTGTAGTTAATTCCTGCGATCCTAACGAAAAAATAGTGGAACCTGCTGGTGATATTTCAACAACTCAGGTATCTGCCGGAATGGATTTAAATTACACGATCAATTTCCAGAATACCGGAACCGCTGAAGCAATCCATGTAAATGTGTATGATATTCTTGACGACAATCTGGATCTGTTTACATTTGAAATTATCGGCAGCAGCCATGCAATGACTTCATGGAGTATTGGATCAAACAAACAACTTCATTGTTCTTTTGCTAACATCAACCTCCCTGACTCCACTACTGATGAACCGGGTAGTCATGGATTTATCAGTTACAGAGTGCGTCCGCTCACCAACCTTGCTGTTGGAACACAAATCACCAATACTGCGGCAATATTTTTCGACAACAACTTACCTGTGCTTACAAACACCACGACTTCTACAGTTGTGATTCCAACAGGAATTCCATCAATTACAAATGATGCTCAATTGTTGTTGTTCCCGAATCCAAACTCTGGAAGTTTCTATCTGCAGGCATCTTCAGAATTTAGCAACTTCAAAATTTATAACGCTATCGGACAGGAAGTGTATTTCCAGAACATTTCAGCTCCTGGTAAGTTACAGCAAATTGAATTGAATAAACTGCCACATGGTTTATACATGGTAGTTGTTTCCGGAAATAAATCAACAAAAACATCCACTATACTTATTGAATAATAGCATGAATTAGTACCCGGCACTTCCACTACACCTACACCTAACCAACCTGACTATGAAACAAACTTCTACACTCTTTGCATTACTTTTTTGTTTCACACTTACTTCAAAAGCTCAACAAAGCGCGCTTCCTTACTACGACGATTTTGAGTCCGGTGCACCGGGATGGACACCGTATGTTTCTGTCCCTTGCGGTACCAACTGGGAGTTGGGAACACCTTCAACGGGCTTTATTATTGGAGCCCATTCAGGCACCAATTGCTGGGATGTGAATCTTAATGGTGTGTACAGTAATTATGCACAGTGTTTTTTAAGTTCACCTATTTTCGATTTTACATATGTAGCCCAGGCCCATATTTCTTTCTGGACTAAATATCACACTGAATATTTGTGGGACTATATGTCGGTGCAATTTTCTGTCGATAAAGGCGACTCCTGGGAATATATGCCATTTCCGGGACTTATTAATCCTGATGGGTATGTGGAGAAATGGATTAAATCGGAATTGCATGTGAATGATCTTTACGGATACTCTGCTGTTCAATTTCGTTTTGTATTTGTTTCTGATAACAGTATCGCTTATGATGGTTACTCAATAGACGATTTTCAAATAGAGATAGATGCATTGTCGGCACCGGAAATTAATTCAGAAAATGATTTTACTTTTTATCCAAATCCATCTAACGGTGATGTGCAGTTGAATTTGAGTAAGATTCTGAACAAAGATGCTGCATTGACTATTTACAACATCCAGGGACAGCAAGTCTGGAAACAACTTATCAATGCTATTCCTGAAAATGGACAACTGAACTTGCCACTTCCAAATGGAATTTATAATTTAGTACTTGAAACTCCTACATCAAGCGTAACAAAACAATTAGTAATTATTAAGTAAGTCGTGATTAACGACTCGTTTCATCGTGTTGCATACTAATTCTGCTATTTGGCTTTATTATTACACAAATAGTAATCTGATTATCCTTCTTGATTTTTAAATTGATTATCTCAAAATAGAGTATTAACATTTTCTTAATTCAAAAAAAAGGTTAACTTTATAATTCAGTATTCACTTTTAAATGCAGCACCGCTGCTAAAAATTCGTTACTTACCTTCTACAATTCAGTTAAAGGCAGAATCGATCCCTAAACCAAGAATCACTACATCCAGCATCAGATAGTCAGCTACTTCGTTTCTGCTCCAAAATTTTAATTTTAATTTCAATTAAACATTAAAACTTATGAAACAGACACTACTATTTGTAATGCTATTTGTATGGGCATTACCGGCTTTTTCCCAGAAAAAATCGGGGGAATCTTACCTGGGAGTTAAAGGTGCCCTGAGTCATTCTCAAAACACTTTTCACAATCCTTCATTAAGTGGCTTTGATGAGGATTTTGAGGATGGTTTTGCAGGTGGCCTGTATTTTCATCTTGGAATGACTCCCAAATTTGGGATTCAAATTGAACTGCTTTATTCTGAAATGGGATCACAGCTGATTCCGGATTCGATCCCCAATCCGAATACTACCACCTTAAAACTCAATTATCTTTCAATTCCATTAATGCTTAAGTATAATCCCAATTGGAGGTTAGGAATTTTTGCCGGTCCGCAATTTGATTTTCTTTCAAGTGCACATTCCGATTTCAACCATAATGGCGGCAAGGATATAAACGAACAAGTAACGAAAAACGATTTGTCCGGCACAATCGGAGTGGAATACTGGATTACCAGATGGCTTGGAGTTTATGGAAGATTTGTGACCGGTTTTACCAATATAAATGAAAAAAGTCCCGGCATCGAATTGGAAACCGGTACAGTCACAAGTGATGTGTACAATCACGCCTGGCAAATTGGCGTCACGCTCGCTCTTAGAGGAAAAAAGGAAGCAGCTCCAACTGTTGCCCCGGTACCTGTTATGGTTGATTCTGATAGTGATGGTATTGCAGATGCTCAGGATAAATGTCCTACTCAGGCAGGTACTGCAAAGTATTCCGGTTGTCCAATTCCGGATACCGATGGTGATGGTGTGAACGACGAATTGGATAAATGTCCCAATCAGACTGGAACTGCAAAATATGAAGGTTGTCCTGTCCCCGATTCTGATGGTGATGGTGTGAACGATGATATTGACAGATGTCCAAAAACACCTGGTGCAGCTGATAACAGGGGATGTCCTGAATTGATAGTTTATTTCCAGCGAGAAGAAATCGGACTTACCAATGACGATAAAACACATCTGGAAAAAGCAATTAACTTCCTGAAAAACAATCCGGATATCAATGTAATTATAGAAGGACATACCAGTGCGCCTGGAGGAGCTGAATACAACAAAACCTTATCTGAAAAACGGGCAACTGAAGTCATAGACTATTTCATTTCACAGGGAATCAGCAGTTATCGGATGACACCTAAAGGCCTTGGCGAACAATTCCCAATTGGTGATCAAAAAACCGATGAAGGAAGAGCAAAAAGCAGAAGAGTCGTAATCAAAATAGCTAATTAATTTAGATTCTTGGTCTTGATGGCTAAGGATTATATTTTAAAGTGGGCAGGGGATTACAGATCCATTGTCGCGCGACAAGGGATTAGGATTACAGATTCGCTGACTCGGTGCAAGGAGTATAATATGCTTAAACATTAATTTTAAACATCTATTATCTCAATCCCGCCGCTGCGTCTTAGACATCTGTAATCCTAATCCCTTGAACTTCGTCATAGGCATCTGTAATCCCCTGCCTATCTTGCAAAATAGGCTTGATGTTTAAGTAATAAATATCTGTAATCACATCCCTCCGCGTCCTCCGCGAATCTGTAATCCCCTGCCTAATGTTATTAAGAAAAAAGCAGAGGTTCACATTATTTAGATTGTTTTATTTTGACGCCTCCAGTACTTTTCCGAGCCTTAGAAATAGAAATACTGAAAATTCAGGAGGACTGAATGATTTGCTTTTGTATGATTTATCTTGCTCCTGATAGTATTTAGGATTAAAATTATAGAGGCCAGTATTGTAATAAACATATTTTTCATCTACTATAATTTGGTCACTAAATTTAGTCCATAGGTAGCCATAACTCATTGCAGCTCCAATTCCCATTCGTTTCGAAAACTGGTATTGAAGTTCCAGTAATCCATTAATGCCGGTTGCGCTGCCTCCTTCAATAGTAGTTTCAGATATTACAGACCTGGTAAAAAAATTGTTGTCATTACCACTCAGTCCTTGTATGTTCACAACTTCTGTTCCTTCAAAATAGGATACGAAATTCTGCACTTTATAAAAGGCAAATTCAAATCCTGTGGTGATAGTTAGTTTTCCAATATGCTTATTAAAGCACAAAGCAGGATTGATATTTGTAACTGTTTGTTTATTCCAGAAATTTCCTTTCAGATCGAATAAATTTACATCATATTCGTTATGTGTTTTTGAGTGACCGTATTTGACACGCATAGACACATGATCGTTAAAAAACAATTTGGCTATAAGGTTATATTTTAAATTATTGGATTCTGCGGATTGTGTTTCATCCAACAGATACAGCGGATTTGATAAGTAAAAATAGGAATCCAGTTCTTTTTGAATTTGGTTATTATTTCCAATACCACCCGAAAATTCAAAGCGCCGGATTTGTGCATTCACTGAATAACAACATAATACAAACAACACTAATAAATAATTTTTCACAGTATAAATTTTTAAAAATGATTCGAATTGAATGGTCAATTCCTAAAAACAATTTCCGAATTATTTAAAAACGGATTTCATATTCGAAATAATTCAATTTCTACAAAAGTACCTACTGTTCATCATTAATAGTAACTCTATAGTAAAAATTCTACATCAGTAAATAATTTTAATTTTCCTCTTTGCCGGAGTCGCCAGGCATTGCGTCTCTACATGGATTTATTTTATCAAGAGACGCAAAGCATTGCGTCTCTACGGGGTGGTCAATATTTAGTTTAAAATTATCCTGTTCCATAATAATTTTTAATTCCTTATTCCTAATTCCTAATTTTTAATAACAGTTGTACCTATAGGGATGGTTAAAATGGATAAAACTATTACAATTTAACAAACCTGTAAATTTGATTTCCCGAATCAGTTTTAAGGTTAATAAAATAAATTCCATTAGCTATCTTTTCCAAGGAGGTTAATATGAAGTAGTTTTCTTCATTTATCAACTCATTGTTAAAGCTTTTTACAATTTGACCAAATGCATTTACAATATCGATATTCACATGTTGGTTCTTAAAACCTGCAATATGAATGGTTAAATTTTGAAAAGCAGGGTTTGGGAATGCTTGTATATAACTATTACCCTCTGAAATGTTTTGAATGGATGTAGGGTCAACTATTTCAGTTATTGCTATGTTGGTAATTACTGGCGAATTGAAATCAAAATATATTGCTGCAGAACTTTGTATTGAATCATTAATTATCAGGTTTGATTTTGGTTTTATCCTGTATCTGATATAACCATTACTTGCCGATGCATTTATATTGCTATCCGGTAACAGAATATTTTCAAATAAAAATTCAAATTCTGAACTGGACTCGTGATAACTTGTGGACATCACATGTGATGAGGATACAAATTCAAAAGATCCGGCTGTAACTTTTGAAGTATCAATCACATTAAATACCCTCACTGTAAATGCTGTATCTGTTCCTGTATTCTGAAACCTTATCAAATAATCCAAAAAAGGAGGATTTGGAAATTCATTTGTATAAAGAGACTTTCGATTTACGAGTATGTCATTCGGGTCGTAACTTCCTGTAATTTCAGTTTCCCAGTATGATGTATTACATGAAGGATTAAAATCACCTGTAATAGGTTCTACCACTGCATATGAATTAATCATTGATCCCATTATTAAAGTTGTATCAAGGTTAACTTCTACCGCAATTGTTCCTGATTGAAATGGTGATAATGGTCCTAAATTCCAAATAATTGAATCCTGGGTTATGCTGGAAGGAGTTGGAGATGATGAAATGAAATTTACTCCACTATCAGGGTAAAATATAACAATGGGATTCAAGACTGTTGTTCCATAATTATTATAAGTTATCTCATAACTGGCATTGAAACCGGCCCTGAAGGGAGTAACTGGTGAAATTGCAACGCATAAATCATTGTAAACACCAGTTGGTTGAAAAGGAAAATGATTTAACGAATCCGTTTGATTCATCGCGGTAAAATGTGCGGAATGACTGGATGGTGATGGTGCAAAATAATTTATATTGCCACTTGGTATCACTGTAAAATTTCCGGTATCACCTACGAAAACATAATACCTTCCATTGGCCCCTGAGAAATTGGAATTACCTGTGGTTGTTTCAAATACCTGATGTTGCTGTACAGGTTGCTCGCCTGCATCCTGTATGCCATTACTATTTAAATCAATAAAAATGTTGCCTTTTATTGTACTGAAATTTTCTGTTAGCTTCATCACCCACATATCCCAGGTGCCATTGTTACCTAAAACATCAAAATTGTCAGACGAAGCTCCTCCGGCAACAATGTAACCTCCATCTTCTGTTGGTTTCACCGAATAAGCATCATCATAATTATTTCCACCATAAGATTTTTGCCAAAGCAGGGTACCGGTATCATCCAGTTTGACTATCCAGTAATCGGTATTTCCATTATTGGTTGATACATCCCCATTCTCAGAATAGCTTCCTCCTGAAACAATATACCCTCCATCATTAGCAATTTGTACCTGGTAGGCAAAGTCAAGTTCTGAACCACCAAGCATTTTCTGCCATTCAATATTACCTGAGGCATCTGTTTTCAGGATCCAGATGTCTGTTTGACCATGATGGCCCGGAAGACTATATGAATAGGTATCACCAGAAATGATATATCCCCCATCAGGAGTTTGCTTTACATAATATGCCTCTTCATAATCCCATTCCCCATATGACTTTTGCCAAGTAATAGTCCCTGCCGAATCCAGTTTTACCATCCAGTAATCAGTGCCACCATAACTCCCTGTAACTTGACCATCATTTGATTCAGATGTTCCTAATACAATATAACCACCATCGGATGTTTGTTCTATGCTTTTAGCCTCATCAATATATGAACCGCCAAGACATTTCTGCCATTCCAAAATTCCTGCAGTATCCATTTTCACTACCCAGTAATCAGCATTTCCCATATTACCTGAAACATCTCCATTGTTCATGGAGGTGGTTTTGCCTGCCATAATGTAACCTCCATCTGATGTTTGCTGAATGGCATTAGCTAAATCTTCATTGTTTCCACCGAATGATTTTTGCCAAACAATATTTCCTGAAGCATCAGCTTTGACAACCCAACAATCAAAACCACCATGATTGCCCGTTACATCACCATTATTTGATTCTGAATTCCCCGCTATAATAAATCCACCATCCGCAGTTAAACTCATACTACCACCAATATCATCCAATGTTCCACCATATGTTTTTTCCCATTGCAAATCTCCATGTATACCAAGCTTTACAACCCAATAATCATAATTTCCATGATTCACTGTGACATCGCCATTATTGGATCCAGTGAACCCACCTAATAAATAACCACCGTCAGCAGTAATATGTACATCTAATGCTATTTCATTCGCATATCCTCCAATGCAACGTTTCCATTCGGTTGCTATTTGTGCTTCCGCTGAAGTAATTGAACTTATTAAGAAACATAAGCTTAAGACCAGGTTGATTTTTAATTTGTTGAACATATTTAAATGCTTTTGTTTTTTAAAAGTATGCATTTTAATTCAACTCACCAAAATAATTGATTTTAGCCGAATCCGTTTAATATTCTTTCTATCTGTTTTCCGATTTTCCCCTAAGAGACGCAATGCCTTGCTTCTCTTAGGGGAAGGTCAATTTTTAGCTTAAGATTCCGTTTTAAATTTTAAATTCCTAATTGTGCCAAGAGACGCAAGGCATTGCGTCTCTACTGGGAAGGTCAATATTTAGTTTAAGATTCGGTGTCCCATAGCAATTTTTAATTTTTAATTCCTAATTTTTAATTTTTTTAATACCTCGGGTCCCCCACCGTTTCCAGTCTGGCCAGTTTTTCCACTTCCACACTTGGGAAACCAAATTCCTCTACTACTTTTCCTAAAATCAAATACACCCCTTTTCCTTTGAATGGATAGCGGTTCAGACTGGGTGCAAAGTGAACGGTGTCGAAGAAGTTGCCTTCATCGTCGAGGAACGTGCCGAAGTTCATCGTATCATTTCGAACGGTTGTGACGTATTTGATGGTGACAAGATTTCCAACCAGCCGCACATTTTTGCCGATGTAATGCACCAGCTCCTTCGCTTTTATTTCACCCCGGAAATTTGTTTTCAATAAATCGAATGCCGACAGCGTTACCGGGAAACCCAGCAGTTCCATTTCGTCGAATGCATCTTCAATAGTCTGATGTACAAGCACGGGAAGCTCAAAGTGTTTGGTCGGTGTTGAAAAGAGTTGCTGCATGGATGGCGGTGGCACTGATTTTCCTAAAATCATATGCGCATCCCACAGCAATTGTTTTTTATCGGTGCCGGTGAACCGGAAGGCGTCCAAACGAATGAGGAGAATCAGTTGTTCGATGGTGATGCGGGTGCGGTGCACAAAATCCTCGAGACCGGAGTAGTCGCCGTTATCGAGTCGTTCCATGGGGATGTTTTGTCCGAAGGATGATTCGAGGTTCTGAACCAGGTTAAGTCCTAAATAAATATCGGTGCCGTAAATGGTGGTGTTGTATTCACTCTTGTTTATACAAGGCAGGTGAATTGCCGCGCCCCATTTCTTCGCCTCGTTTACATATACCCACGTGCTGTAAAATCCTCCGAAATTGTTGATCACGCCTACATGAAACTCGTGAGGGAAATAGGTTTTCAGGTAGAGACTCTGGTAACTCTCCACCGCATACGAAGCGGAATGTGCCTTCGAAAATGAGTATCCCGCAAAGGATTCAATTTGCCGCCATACTTCTTTAGTGAGTTCATCAGGATAACCTTTCGCTTTGCAGTTCTCGAAAAATTTATCAATGATCAGCTGCATCTCCCGTTTACTGCGTGTTTTTCCGCTCATAGCACGGCGCAGCACATCGGCATCAGCCAGGTCGAGGCCGGCAAAATGGTGACACACTTTTATCACATCTTCCTGGTACACCATTACGCCATAGGTTTCCTCCAGCTGTTCCTTCATCACGCTGTGCAGATACGAAAATCCGCCCGGGTTATGGAACCGGTTGATGTATTCCTTCATCATGCCGCTTTTGGCTACACCGGGACGAATGATGGAACTCGCTGCCACAAGGCTCACATACTCCGAGCAATGGAGCTTCTTCAGCAATCCGCGCATGGCAGGACTCTCCACGTAAAAGCAGCCAATGGTATCGCCCGACTTCAATTGCTCCTTCACCATTTCATCGCGTTTAAACATCGGCACATCGTGCACATCCACTTTGATGCGGCGGTTGCGAAGCACCAGGTCAGCTGCGTCTTTAATATGCCCGATTCCCCGCTGACTGAGAATATCCAGTTTTTCGAATCCTATGGCTTCTGCCACGTACATATCCCATTGTGTGGTTGGGTACCCTTTCGGGGGAAGATCGAGTGCTGTGTAGCATGTAATGGGCTCCTCCGATATTAAAATCCCACCGGCATGAATGGTGCGGAGGTTTGGAAACTCGCTCAGCATTTTTCCATAATGAAAAAGCGGCTTTGTGATACTGTCGAGTTCCATGGTACTTTTTCGCGATTCCACCAGCGCATCAATCTCGCCCTTCGGCAAACCATACACTTTTCCCATCTCGCGAATAATTGATTTTCCCTTAAATGTCGACATCGCGCCAAGCAAAGCTGTATGCTCACGACCGTAACGTTTGAAAATATACTCTGTCACATCGTCTCGTTCTTTCCATGAATAATCAATGTCAAAATCGGGAGGTGATTTGCGTTTGGGATTGAGGAAACGTTCAAAGTAAAGATCGAGTTCAATAGGATCCACATCGGTAATGCGCAGGCAATAGGCTACAATACTGTTGGCACCACTCCCCCGCCCTACGTGGTAAAATCCGCGCGACATGCTGTAGCGGATAATATCCCAAGTGATAAGAAAATACGAGGAGAAACCGAGGTTGTCGATGACTTCCAGTTCGTGTTTGATGCGCTTTTTAGCCTCCTTGTTATTTTTCCCGTAACGGTAAAGGAGTCCGTCGTGGGCCAGTTTCTCAAGTAGCAGCTTGTCGTCGTAAGCATTTCCTGTAAAAGTTTTTTTATTCTTAATTGTTTTGAAATCGAAAGTGAACGTGCAGTCATTCAACAGTGCTTTGGTATTCCGCACCACCTGTGGTAAAGCGTCGTAGCATTTAATCAGTTCGCTTTCGCGCCTGCCTTCCGGCGAGGCAGGGATGATGGTTTCCGAAGCATGCGCCAGCATCTCCGGTTCGAGTTGTGAGAGCAGAATGTTGTTATCGATGGCGCGAAGATGCCGGTGCAGTTGATAGCCTTCATCATCCATAAAAGTAACGGGCTGCAGGATGACGCCATTCTCAATGATGTGATTGCTTTTCGCGGAAGCGCGGAGTTTATTTATTTCACGAATGGCGATGCCGGCGAATTCATTGTCGTGCAGCTTCCCTGCAGGAAACCGCTGCAACGGATAAATTACATAACACTGCTTAAACTGCGGTGCCCTGTCGGGATATTCTTCACCATTACAGTTATGCAGCGTGATAAATTCATTAATTTCCTTAAATCCCGCATTGTTCCTCGCCACCAGCGTATATACCTGGTCGTTACCATTTCGTATTTCAGCTCCCGCAATGGGTTTGACGCCAAGTTTCTCGCACGCCTCGGTAAAATCGGGAATGCCGGTAGTGTTGTTGATATCGGTAAGTACCAACGTTCCCATCTCCGCCTTTTTAGCAGCTTCCACGAGCGCCTCAATGGAGAGCGTGCCGTAGCGGAGAGAGTAGTTGGAATGAGAGAACATTTGTTTTAAATGATAAATGATAGGTGATAAATGATAAATAAAAGGCTGGTGAAATTTGGTGTTATTTGTTATTCATCAGCACCGGGAAAATTTCTCCGTGGTCCTCTGTGGTTCTCCGTACCCTTCGACAGGCTCAGGGACCACCTCCGTGGCAAATAGTCCCTCCACCAACCCAATCAGGTCACAGCGAAAAGGGGAACACGGAGGACATGGAGAACCACAGAGGACCACGGAGAAAAATGGTTTACTCCAATAACTTACTATTTCTTTGATTTTATTACAATCATTTTACAGATTACAATATAATCAATTTTACGGAACGTTCATAGTGGTTGTTTGTAAAAAAGGAACCGCAAGTCACTAAAAGTTTGTGAATCACACTATTATTTTTTATTATTGTAGTAGCCTGGATTCTTTTCAGAAGGATAATTGTTTGAAAACTTTTCAATAACCACCAAAAGATGAGAAAGCACATCACTACCACACTTATTTTTATCAGCCTTCTGCTGACACATGTGTCGAATTGTATTGCGCAATGTCAGACGCCAACACTGTTAGGAATAAACAGACAAACTCCCTATGGCATTTATCATGTTTTATATACTTATTCACAGCCGGGCACTTATTACCTCGAGTATGGTCCTGTTGGATTCACACCCGGAACAGGAGCTACACCCGGAGTTGGCGGGACCATGAAAGTTCTGAATTCTACATTTGGAGTTGCCGGAATAAGTATTGCTGGAAGTGGGACAATACATTGCTATCTCAGGTTATTTTGCAACAACACCATATGGACTGCAAATAGTCCGGTTATGAGTTACACACTTGGGGGTGCTAACAGTCCTGTTATTTTACCTCTGAATGGTCTAAATAATACAACATACATTCCTTTCAATAATCCTGGATCTCCCTCATTGCTCAATACTTGCTGGGGTGATGGTATTGGTGATGAATACAGGGTGAGATTCGATTGTCCGGATTCGGCATACTATCAGGTTACTGTTAGTGGCAATTCTTTAATCGCTAATTTTTCATATAAAGAATTGAATAGCACCACTACATTAGCTTCCTATTCATGTCAGACGAATTATACCACTTCATCAAACTTCCCGTACTATACACTCACTTATACACTTGGCCCGCTGATTAAAGGCAAAGTATATGATTTATTATTTGATGCGCTCGACACGATTCCATATGCTATTGATGTAAAAGTATTGTGCCCAATGCCTGAGGTAATTTCTATAAATAATATTGAACCAACCTCCGTAAGATTGAACTGGTCGTGCAGTTGTTCCGATTCTCTGATTGTTGAATATGGTCCAACGAATTTTGTACCTGGCACAGGGAATGCTCCGGGTGTGAACGGGACTATTTTATTAGCAACTTCTTCACCATTTACAATTAACGGACTGACACCATTTACAACTTACGATATTTATATGCGTTCAGCTTGTGGAGGTAATTATAGTCCAAATAAAAAAATGAAGACTAAAACCGCAAAAGACTGCAACAGTTTTCCGGTTATCAATTGCAATGGCAATGCGGTTTTTAATTATACAGGAAGTCTTGCTGTGAGAGGGGCGTGGGATGGACTTGGTTGTGTAGCTACCAGTGACTCCTCTGAAGAACGGGTTTATAAATTTACTCCCACTATTTCAGGTTGGCACATATTGAATGTTACCAATTTTACCGCAAGTTCAACAGGGTATGTGTATACGGCACATTATTCATATAAAACAGTGAGTGCAGGATGCAATGAATTTGGCTGGACGTGTATAGGTACTTCGTTTCAAAATCCATTAACATTCACACCGCAAGCAATTCCTTTCGGTCCACTTGTAGCTGGAACCACATATTACATTGCTGCAGATGGGCAATCATTTCCAAGCTACCGAACATACACTTATACTTTTAATGTGGAGTGCGCCATGAATTGCACTCCTCCTCCCACTCCCGGTGTTATTACTGCGACCGGAGGAAATACTAAGGTTTGTGCGAATGAAACTAAAACTTATTCAATAGTTCCTGTACCCGGAGCAACTACCTATGTTTGGACAGCTCCGGCAGGATCATCAATTACATCGGGACAAAATACAACATCAGTAAATGTGCTTTTCAACAATTTATTTCCTCCAAGCGATACATTGCGAGTGGTTGCAGTAAGTGCTTGCGGATTAAGTGCACAGCAAAAATTAAAAATATCAAAAAATGTTCCTGCTACACCTGGTACAATCACTGTTACCGGTGGAATTGCAAATGTGTGTCCGGGTGAAAGCCGAACTTATACCATAGCTCCTGTTACCGGTGCCACTTCTTATACCTGGACCAAACCAAATGGTTCCAATATGACCGGACAAGGCACCACATCGATAGTTCTGACTTTCACTTCTGTGTTTACAGGGAATGATACTTTGCGTGTAACCGCATTCGGTGGTTGTGGTTCCAGTGCGCAACGTAAATTAGCAATTAAGAAAAATCTTCCGGCAACACCGGGCACCATAGTAGTGAGTGGCGGAAATGTAAAAGTTTGTCCCGGAGAAACCCGAACATATACAATTCCTGCTGCTGCTGGAGCTACATCTTATGTCTGGACACCACCAACCGGTGCTACAATTGTTTCCGGACAAGGAACGGTTTCTGTGAATCTGTTATTCAAC
>Ga0190274_10001325_pt1 | contig 14557 bp, 8 predicted proteins | sample Popmic531T_FD_133002 | JGI IMG/M metagenome (GOLD analysis project Ga0190274, IMG submission 133002) | Populus adjacent soil microbial communities from riparian zone of Yellowstone River, Montana, USA - 531 T | ecosystem: Environmental > Terrestrial > Soil > Riparian zone | place: USA: Montana...
CCGATGAGACGGATCTCGTCGCGAATGTAGTGGGCCACGATCGAGGTCTCGGAGTAGTCGAGGACGATGCACTCCTTGTTGTCGAACCAGCTCGGCGTCTTGTAGACCTTGGCGATGATCCCCTCGAAACCGAATGTCGTGACGCGGTTCTTGAGCACGCCTTTTTCGGCATCGAAGACCTTGCCCTGCCAGCCGAAGTGGTTGATCACGGTGGCGATATGCATGCTGTACGTGGTGCCGGGAGCGATGATCGCCGTGCCCTCGGCCGAGCCGCTCGGGATCGGCCCCGCGGGACTGGCTCCAAACAGGTTGTCGAGCTCGGTCTGCGACATCGCGAGCAGCTGTTTTGCGTCGTAAGCCATGGAGCACTCCTTGCGGTTTCCCGCGGTCAAGAAGACGTTGCCGGCGCCTGTTCGGGCGCCTGCGCGCGGGCGTCGTGCAGGATCGCATCGGCAGCCTTCTCGGCGGCGATGTACACGGCGCTGGCGATGAAGAATCCGGGGATGCGCGGAAACACCGACGCGTCGACGACGCGCAGGCCGCGCGTGCCGCGCACCCGAAACGCGCTGTCGAGGACGGCGGCGCCGTCGCCCTCGGCGCCGATCGCGCACGAGCCCGATGCGTGGTGGCCCCAGGCGGTGTCGCGCACGTAGTCGGCGATGGCCGCATCGCTCGCGACCGCGGCGCCGGGAGCGATCTCCTCGACGATCAGGCCGCTCGCGATCAGCGGCGCGGTGAGCTTGCGGGCGAAGCGAACGCCGGCAACGACCGCTGCCAGGTCGGCGGCGGCGCGGTCGCTGCCTTCCTCGAAGTAGCTGAAGTTCACCTCCGGCGGGTCGAGCGGATCGGCCGAGCGCAGGCGCACGCTGCCGGCACGGTTCTCGGTGTGTGCCTTCAGGATCGCCCAGGTCAGGAACTCGCCCGGACCGCCGATCAGCTCGGAAAAGCCCGGTCGATAGCCTTCGAAGCGCGCCAGCAAGGCCATCAGGAAGAGATCGGGCTCGGCCGGCTCGGGCCGCGAGCGCGTGACCAGCGCGAGCGCGGCGCCGTTCGATGCGTACATGCCGGCGCGGCTCGCGTTCCAGCGCTGCCAGAGCGGGTCGTCGCGGCTGAATGTCGCGCCGGCGAGCACTTCCCAAGGCCGGCGCACACGATGCGTCAGCGCGACTTCGTAGCGGTCCTGCAGGTTCTTGCCGACGCCGGCGAGATCGACGCGCACGGCGATGCCGTGCTCGCGCAGATGCCCGGCCGGGCCGATCCCGGACAGCATCAGGAGCTGCGGCGTGTTGAACGTGCCGCCGCACAGGATCACCTCGCGCCGCGCTCGCACCTCGCGCTCCTCGCCCTGCACCGCGCTCGCCTGGACGTGGGCGCGATAGAGGCGCCGGCCCTTGCGATACGCGACGCCGCGCGCGGTGCCGCCGGCGTCGAGGACGACCCGGGTGGCGAGCGCATCGAGCTCGACGTGGAGCCGGTCGCTGTGGGCTGCCGCGACCTCGAGCAGGCGCTCGCGCGTTCCGGCGCGGCGATGGCCGCGGGTCGACAGCGGCGTGTAGCACAGGCCTTCGAAGCTGCCGCCTCGCCACGGCCGCGCGTTCGGGTCGCCGCCGCGGCGCAGCCAGCGCAGCGCGCTCGCCAGCGGCGTCGCCAGGCCGCCGACGAAGGTGCGGGTGGTCGCGCGCACCATCCGGACCAGCTCCTCGTCGCCGAGCGCGGCGAGCGGGATCGATTTCTCGGTGCGCAGCCAGCCGTCCCAGCCATGCCCGGTCGGGTCGATGCCGAACCGGCGCAGCGCGCGCCAGAGCGGCGCGTGCCGGCAGTCCTCGATGCGCCGCGCGTAGCGGCGCATGCGCCGAGCTCGCCACGACGGGTCGCCGGTGAGCTCGGCGATGCGGTCCCAGTCGGAATCGTGCGGCGGCATGTAGATCATGGCGTTGTGCGCCGTGCACCCGCCGAGCGTGGCCGCACGCGGATAGAGCACGCCGGCGCCGGGCGTGTACTTCGGATCGCGCGCCTGGCGCGCTTCGCTGGCGTAGTGGCGCACCTGGAAGTTCCAGCTCATCGCCTTGTTCTCGCACGCATGGGCATGGAACGCCGGCACGTCGTAGTCATCGGGCATCCGCGCCGCAGCGCTGGCGCGCGCATCGCCGCCGGCTTCGAGCAGGAACACGCTCGCGCCGGCTTCGACCAGGCGCGCCGCGAGCGTCCCGCCTCCTGCGCCCGAGCCGACGATCACGTAGTCCCACTCCAGTCCTTCGGGCCCGGCTGCCATGTGGGCGTGCGGCGCCTCAGAAGGTCTTGAGAAAAGCGATCAGGGCGCGCTTGTCTTGATCGCTCAGCTCGGGCTCGGTGCCGAACGCCTTCTCGTCGGCGCTCAGGCCGTCCTGCTGGTTGAACTCGGCGGTGCCGAAGTAGTGGCCGCGGTTGACGACGAAGTCCTTGCACTTGCTCAGCTCCATCATCGGCCCCTTCAGGTTGGCGAAGCGCTGGCGCAGCTCGCTGTCGCTGGCGCCGGCGGGCGCGGTCGCGAGGTCGTACTTGAGCTTGATCAGGAACTCTGCCGTCTTGCCGACGTGCGCCGCCTTGTCGCCCAGGTCGTCGCTCTCGGCGCGCAGCTTCAGGTTGGCGAGCAGCCCGACCGGAACCCCCTGCGGAATCGGCCCGAGGACGATGTCGTCGCCGGCGCCGACGAGCCACGGCAGCCAGCGATGCAGCGTGCCCTGGAGCGGCTGCAGCGCTTCCGGAACGAAGCCGGTCGGCACCGTGACCACGCTGCGCTCGGTGGTGCGGTCGATCGTTCCCGGCAACTTGGCGCCGAGCACCGAGTCACGCTCGCGCTTGGCCGGCCAGAGCATCTGCTCGATCGAGGCGTCGAAGACCTTCATTCGCGCCGCGACCGAGGGACTGATGTCGAACGGGCCGACGGTGTTGTTGAGCAGGAACGGGCCGGTCGACCAGAGGCTGATCAACGACGGCACGCGCGTGTAGCCGCGGCCGCCGGCAGGCATCGCGTAGGGCATCGGCTCGCCCGTGAACGGGTCGTACAGCGTCACCGTTCCGACCGAGGGCAGGTCCTTGTACGTCTGCGACGAGAAGTTGTCCCAGATGTTGCCGCCGAGCGCGTTGGTCGCGAGCGGGCTGCAGGCGTTGGTGCGAAGCAGCGTCACCGGGATGCGCGCATCGGTCGAGAGGTAGTTGTTGTCGAGGAAGTCCGGCGCCAGGACGATCTTTCGCATCTCCTCCTTGAACTCGGTCGTCTGGGTGCGCTTCCAGTAGTTCTTGAAGCATTCGAGGTAGCCCGGGCCTTGGCACACCGCCGGATACGGCGTCGGCGGCGGCGGCGCCTTGCTCGAATGGCAGCGCGCGCAGGTGTCGGCGAAGACGACCTTGCCGCGCTCGAGCGTCGCCGCGTCCTCGCTCTGGTGCTGGGCGCCGCCGGGAGCGTCTTTGAGGCGATCGGGCTGCGCCGCTTTCAGGAAGAACAGCGCGGTCGCCGGAGTTCCGGCCTCGGTCGCCTGCCAGTAGCCCGAGTTCTTCTGCGCGTCGGCGATCCGGATCGGCGTGATGTCCTTGCCGCCGACCACCGGGTTGAAATGCAGCAGCCACTCCTCGCTGAACAGGCCGATGTTGAGGTACACCCGGTTGAGAGCGCCGAGCAGGCCGACCGAGTCGGCGCCGTCCTTCAGGACATGCATCGTGCGCACCGTGTCCGGCTTGCTGAAGTAGTCGAGCAGCGGGCCGCTGGTGACGTAGTCGTTGAACTGCTTGTTGTCGAGACCGCCTCCGGAGAGCTTCTCGGTGCCGATGCGCTGCGCCATCCCGAGGCGGGCCATGAACGAATAGACCGCGTTCATGGTGCGCGGATTGTTGATGCCGTCGGTCGAGACGAGCGAGGTGTCCATGCTCCCCGGCCGGTAGGTGTGGGCGAGCTGGAACATGTAGTTCTTGCGGCCCTCGGGCTTGTTCGAGTTGTAGATAAAGAGCCGGTCGACCCACATGTACTGGGCGCCGACCGACGAGCTCAGGTTGGCGTACTCCGGTTTGGCCGGATCGGCCGGCGGATTGACCGGGCTCGGGCCGACGTGGCAAAAGCCGCACGACATGCCGACGCGGTAGGGCCGCACCAGGTCCTTCCGGTTGTAGTAGCTCGGATCGCTGTAGTAGCGCTCCGGGTCCCACGCCTTCGCCGCCTTTTCGTCGAACGCCGGGTTCGGGAATAGGCGCAGGCCGACGATGCCGCTGGCGTAGCCGTAGAACGAGCCGACCGGCTGGGTCGTGCCGTCGCCGAGCGGCTTGCCGCGCGAGCCGACGGCGACGCCGGGGTACTTCGCCTCGTCCTCGAACGGATCGGCGGCGCAGCCCTTGCTGCGAACGTCGAGCCAGAGGCCGCGCCGGTTCGGGTCGGCGCCCGCGCCCTTCTCGAAGCACGGCTCGTTGACCAGGCCGAAGTAGTCCCAGCGCGAGTCGCGCGTGTAGCCCAGGCTCGGGTGGGTGCTGACCACCTTGAGCAGGTCGAACGCGCCGAAGGTGTAGTCGGTCATGCTGGTCCAGAAGCGGTCGTTGCCGCCGCTCCAGACAATCCACATGTTGCGTCCGGCGACCTCGGTCGGATCGAGCTTGACGGCGCCGTCCATGTCGCGGAAGTAGTCGTCGGCGGAGTGCTTGAACGACGCGCCGTCGCGGCCGGCCAGCTTGGCTTCGTCGAGGACCGCGCCGGGCTTGGGCCCGTCGCTGCAGCCCGCGAGGATCAGGGTGCCGAGCAACCACGCTGCCGCGTGCCAACGATGCAGGACCATGTGCGACCTCTCCGGTGCCTTGTTTCGAGAAGGATGCCAGAAGCCGCCGCCATGGCGCAAGACGCTCATAGGAGGGCAGGCTCGATCCGGGTGTCGCCGTCGCAATGGACGGCGTAGAGCAGGCCGAGCGGATTGCCGTGCTCGGCGAGGAATTCGCGCCGCAGGGCGAGGAACACGTCGCCCAGCGCGGCACCGTCGAGGAAGCGCTCGAAGAAGCGCTTGCCCCACTCGGCGGCGAACAGGGCCGGCGTCTTGCACTGCGTGCCGACGACGCCGCGCGCGCCCTTGGCCATGAAGTACGGAACGAAGCCGTCGTAGAACGCCGGCGACAGCTCCGCCGACTCGCAGGCATTGATGAAGACGAGCGGCTTGCCGCGCAGGAGCGTCGACGTCGGCGCGTCGAGGTCGAGGTCGGCGAGGGTGATCGCGGCGTCGCTGAGAACAAGCGACGACGCGCCCGGGTCGGCGATCCCGGACGCCTCGGCGTGGCAGTAGAAGTAGAGGATCTGGTCGTCGGTCGCATCGCTCGCGAGTGCGTGGACGACGTCGGCCCGGGTCGAGCGCGAGGTCACGGCGATGCGCTTCCTCGCCGCAGTCGCCGCGGTCCAGTACGCCTGCTGCTCGGCGACGACGTTGAGGCCGAGTTGGGCGTCAATGCCGCTGTTGACATTGACGCTGACGGCGAGCTGCGGCTGGTCGCTCGAGATCGCGCTGTCGGTGACCGTCAGCGTGGTCTGCAGCGGGATCTCCTCGATCACATGACGCATGCCGATGAACAGGTCCCAGTCGAGCTTGGCGCCGGCCGTGGCGTCGCCGACGTAGAGCAGGCCCCAGGGAATCGGCGCGGTCTCGGCGACGATCTGCAGCTTGAGCTGCTTGGCCGGGTCGCTCGCCTGCTGGCGCAGGAAATCGCCGACCGCCTTCGAGTCGGCTGCGGCGCCGGGGCCGAAGAACACCCGTTGAAAGAGCAGGGCGCCGGCGCGTGCCATCGTCGCCAGCGCGAAGTCGCGATCGGCGGCGGCGATGTCGATGCCGGTCTGGAACACGTACGCCCCGTTCGCGTCCTGGTACATGACGACCTTCATCAGCTCGCGCCGCAGCGCGTCGATGGCGCTCGCGAGGTAGGCCGGCTGCAGTGGCAGGCGTGCGCGCGCGGCGACCGCGCCCCAGACGACGCAGTCGTAGCCGGCGACGCCTTGGGCAAGCGATACGCCGATGTCGCGCGGCTTCAGCACGTTGGCGGCCGAAGGCGGCCGGCCGCGCGCGCTCGTCTCGACCGGCGCCGGCCTCTCGGCGCCGACGTCGAAGGTGATGACGATGTTCTGCAGGAAGTTGCCGTCCTTGTGCAGCGTCGCGGTGAGCGTCGAGGCGCCGTCGTGCAGCGGCGCGATGTCGAAGCGCGCCTTGTTGCTCGACTTGCCGGCGCGCGGGATGCGCAGCGGCCGGACGTTGTCGGCGATCTTGAAATCGGCACTGTCAAGCTGGACCGTGACCTCCACCTCGTCGACCCCGGCCGGAAAGAGCGACGCTTCGGCGAAGGCGGCAGTCGTCAGCGCTTCAGCATGTTGGGCGATGTCGACGTCGAGGGCGATCGTGTACCACTTGCCGGTGGCGAGGGGCGCGTCGCGGGGCTGATCCTCGAGCGCGACGTTGACCCATCGTTGCGAGTCGGACGCCGGCGCGGGCGGTCCGGGGGCACCGCGAGCGGTCCGGCTCGCGGCAGCGGACGGCGGCCCGGGACGGATCATGGTCTGAGTGGATTCATGCGCCGCGAACGGATCGCGCTCGCGCAGCTGCGGCTGCTGTTGCGGGCTCTGTGCCTGCGGCATCGGCGGCATGGCGCGCTGCCCGCCGCCGCCGAGCAGACCGCCGCGCGACGGCGACCGTGTCGCGCCTCGGCCACCGCCGCCGGGCGAGAGCGTGCCGGTCGGCGGCAGCGCCGACGACGCCAGCACCGCGGCCCAGAACGCATGCGCGACTTCAGGGTGGGCGATGTCGCTGTGCGCGCCCGATGCGCCGCCGCCGTTGCAGATGATCGCGCTCGACTCGAGGTTGTAGATCGTCCCGGGCTGAAAGCCGTAGGCGAAGGTCGCGGCGCGCATCGGCAGGTCGACCGCGCCGGCCTGGCCCTGGATGCCGAACGTGCCGATGCCGCCGTAGGCCGGCAAGTCGTTGCCGAGGACGAGCTGCTGGCGCACCTGCGCGCCGAGCGGATAGAAGCGGCCGACGGCGGTGTCGTGGCTTGAGCGCGTCGTCACGATCGGGCCGCGCACGAGGCGATCCTTGACGATGCGATGAAAGTAGCCCGGGGTGCCGGGAGCTGCCGGAATGTCGCCGGCGTACGACCAGAGCGAGAGCGCGCCCTGGACCAGGAACAGCGAGTCGACCGGCCGCGGCAGCGGCGGTCCGCCCTCCTTGCCGGCGACCGTCGCCGAGACAACGATGCAGCCGAAGCTGTGGCCCATCAGGTGAAAGCGTGCCTTCGGTGCCGCGCTCTGCAGGCTCGCCAGGAGCGCGTGGCCGCCGCTCTCGCCGAACGCTCGCGCCCGGTCCTTCATCTTCCAGAACGAGAGCTGGCGCAGCGGCGAGAGGAACAGGCCGCTGATCTTGTCGCCGATGCCGAGGAGTTGCGTCGTCGGCCGCGCGCCGGCGCCACTCTGGGCGATGATCGCGGTCGGATCAAAGCCCTCCTGGTCGGCGCCCGGAGCGGCGGCACTGCCCTTGGTCTTCAGGCCCGACTCGGCGAAGAGCGCGGCATAGGCGTCGAGGAGCGGCTTCGAGGGTGCCGCAGCGCTGGCTTCGTTCGGCGCCGCTTGCAGGATTGTCTGGATCGCGGCGCGGGCGCGCGGCGTGTCGGCGATTCGCTTGGCCCAGGCGTCGACGTCGCCATCGGTCGCGGTGTTGCCGGCCGAGAGCACTGCCGGTGCGCCGGCCGGAGGATCTTCGTCGCCGAACGGCTTGCTCGGCCAGTGCAGGCCGACGATCAGCGGCGCAAAGCCGCCCGGCCGCTGCCCGGCCGCCGCGATATCGGCAGCTTGCGCCGCGGTGGCGCCGATCCAGCGGTCGTATTGCGCGATCGCCGCCGGCACGTCGCCCTGCCAGCCGTGGCTGGTGAAGATGACGTCGCTGACCGGCCGTGCCGGGTCGGCGACGCGCTTGATCAACGTCTCGCTCAGAAGCGTGCCGTCGGGCTCGGGCTTCTCCTTGCCGGTGTCGTCGAAGATGACGAGCGCATAGCTGAGATCGGTTCCTGAAATGGCGCGAACTGGCATGGCGGCCTCCGATCGATGACGTGACCAAGGCTACCCCTTGGGGCGGCGCTCGTAAATCCTGCCGGCACCGGACGTCCGCACGATGGAGGATGGCGCGCCGCGCGCGACCGCTCGACCCCGCGCTCCTGCAGCTGTCGCGCGCGCGGTTGACCCGGCGCGCGGCGGCATCCGACACTGGCACGTTCGATATCCTCGGCGCGATCACTCGTACCTCATGAAAATGTCCATTGCCATCACCGGCGCCTTGTGCGCCGCCGCTGTGTCCACTGCCGCCATCGCCGCCAAGCCGACGACGCGCAACCGGGCCGAGATCCCGGCCGAGTTCCGCTGGGACTTCTCGACCATCTACCCGAGCTGGGACGCGTGGGACGCGGGCCTGAGGCAGCTCGACGGCCAGATCGATGCCTTCCTCGCCTTCAAGGGAACACTGGCGCAAGGCCCGGCCCAACTGCTCAAGGCCTACCAGGCCGCTGACGAGATCGGCAAGCTGCAGTACCGTCTCTATTGGTATACCGGGCTGCAACGCGACATCGACACCCGCGACCAGGCCGTCGGCGGTCGCTCCCAGCGCATCCGCGCCGCCTTCGCTAAGCTCGACACCGCCTCGGCATGGTTCACGCCCGAGCTGCTGAAGATTCCGGAAGCGACGGTGACCGCCTGGATCGCCGAGACGCCGGCGCTGGCGCCGTACCGCTTTCCGATCCTCGACAGCTACCGCCAGCAGGCGCACGTGCTCGACGACAAGGGCGAGCGGCTGCTCTCGCTGGCGAGCCAGTTCAACGACACGCCGGCGACCGCGTACGAGGAGCTGAGCACTTCGGACATCAAGTACCCGACGCTGCGCCTGGTCAACGGCGACGACGTCGTTCTCAGTCCCGGCAACTACGCCGCCCTGCTCGAGAAGAACCGCGATCAGGGCGAGCGCGGCCGCGCCGCGGCGGCCTACCTCGGCACCTACGGCGCGACCGCCAACACCTACGCCGCGATGTACAACGGCGTCCTGCAGCGCGACTGGTTCCTGGCGCGGGCGCGCAACTTCGAGAGCACGCTCGACGCCGCGCTCGACGGCAATGCGATCCCGCGCGCGGTGGTCGAGACGCTGGTCGACGCGACGCGCGCCGGCACCGCGCCGTTCCAGCGCTATGCGCGACTGCGCCAGAAGCTGCTCGGCCTGCCCCGCTATCACCCGTACGACACGTTCATGCCGATCTACCAGAGCACGAAGGCGTATCCGTTCGAGCTGGCGCGCGACCTCGCGCTGGCGTCGGTGGCGCCGCTGGGCGACGAGTACGTGAGCCAGTACAAGCGCTTCGTCTCGGGCGGCCGGATCGACGTCTACGAGAACGAGGGCAAGCGCAGCGGCGCCTACAGCGCGGGCGTCTACGGCGTCGGGCCGTTCATGCTGATGAACTACAACGACACGCTCGACGCCGCGTTCACGCTGGCGCACGAGGCCGGGCACTCGATGCACACGGTGCTGTCTTACGACGCCCAGCCGTTCGCCACCTCGCGCTACACGATCTTCGTCGCCGAGGTGGCGTCGACCACCAACGAGCGGCTGCTGCTCGACAAGATGCTGGAGCAGACCAGCGATCCGAAGGAGCGCTTCCTGCTGCTGCAGCATGCCGTCGATTCGATCGTCGGCACCTTCTACACCCAGGTCATCTTCGCCGACTTCGAGCTGCGCGCGCACCGCCTGGTCGAACAGGGCGAGCCCGTGACCACCGAGGTGCTGAACGCGCTCTACGCCGGCCTGCTCGAGGAGTATTGGGGCGACGCGGTCGTGGTCGACGACTACTACAAGTTCACCTGGTCGCGGATCTCGCACTTCTTCCTGTCGCCCTACTACGTCTACCAATACGCGACCTGCTTCGCCTCGTCGGCGCAGCTCTATAGCGCGATGACCCGCGGCACGCCCGAGGCGCGCAAGGCCGCGACCGAGCGCTACCTGACGCTCCTGCGCAGCGGCGGCAACGACCATCCGATGGCGCAACTGAAGAAGGCGGGCGTCGACCTGACGCAGCGGGCGACGATCCAGGCGGTGATCGACCAGATGGACCGGCTGGTGACGCAGATGGAGCAGGAGGCGGCGAAGATCTCCTAACGTTGGCGCAACGATGGCGCCGCGCCGTGCCTTAGCATGGTCGGATGCCGTCCGGCCCTTCCCGCGCTTCTCCCTCGTCCTCGACCCGGCCCGGCTGGACGCGTCGCGGCTTCGCCGTCGCCGTCGCGGTCGCGCCCGGTGTCGTGGCCGCGGCGTCGAGCGAGGCTCCCGCCGATCCTCCGCCCGGGGCGCCCGACGCCGTCCTCGGCGTCTGGACCCACGCCTACGCGTCGTTCGGGCAGCCCAAGTACCCGCGCGGCTTCACCCACTTCGACTACGTCAATCCGGACGCGCCCAAGGGCGGGACGGTGTACCTGCGCAATCCCGATCGCCGCAGCAGCTTCGACAAGTTCAACTACTTCACCACCAAGGGCGCCGCGCCGGCCGGCCTCTACATTTTCATGCTCGAGGGGCTGGCGGTGCTGTCGGGAGACGAGCCGCAGACGATGTACGGCCTCGTCGCCGAGGAGATGCTGGTCGCTGCCGACAAGTCGTCGGTGACGTTTCGGATCCACCCGAAGGCGCGCTTCTACGACGGCGACCCGGTCACCGCAGCCGACGTCAAGTACAGCTTCGACTCGCTGTCGGGCAAGCAGGCGGCGCCGACCTACCAGACGGCCTTCGCCGGCGTCGAGCGCGCCGTCGTGGTCGACGCGCGAACGATCCGGTTCGACCTGCGCGAGCGCTCGAACGACACCGTGTTCACGGTCGGCGTGGGGCTCAAGATCTTTTCGCCGAAGTGGGCGATCGGCGCCGACGGCAAGCCGAAACCCTTCGACCAGATCATCACCGAGTATCCGATCACGACCGGGCCCTACACCATTGCCGCGGCCGAATCGGGGCGCCGGATCGAGTTCAAGCGCAATCCGCAGTACTGGGCGCGCGACCTGCCGCCCCGGCGCGGCTTCTTCAACTTCGACCGCGTCGTCTACCGGATGTACAAGGACAACGACGTCTCGCGCGAGGCGTTCAAGGCGGGCGAGTTCGACTTCTACAAGGAGTACAGCGCGCGCGCCTGGGTTCGCCTGCACAAGGGCCCGAAGTGGGACGATGGCCGGATCAAGAAGGACCCGTTCCCGACCGGCTTCGGCCAGGCCCTGCAGTCGTACCAGCTCAACTCGCGCCTGCCGAAGTTCCAGGATCGCCGGGTGCGCGAGGCGCTGACCTACACCTACGACTTCGAGATGACGCTCAACCGCTACGGCCAGTACGCGCGCGCCGACAGCATGTTCAACAACTCGATCTTCGCGGCGCAGGGTCTGCCCTCGGCGGCCGAGCTCAAGCTGCTCGAGCCGTTCCGCAAGGAGCTGCCGCCCGAGGTGTTCGGCCCGGCCTATGTCGCGCCGCGAACCAACGGCGACCCGAAGCTGCTGCGCCAGAACCTGCTCAAGGCGCGCGACCTGCTGGCCGAAGCGGGCTGGAACGTCGCCGCCGACGGGCGGTTGCGCAATGCCCAGGGCGAAGCCTTCGAGGTCGAGTACATGATCGCAGGCGACAGCGGCAACACGCTGCCCGAATGGCGTCTCAACTTCGAAAAGCTCGGTGCCACGCTGAAACTGCGCAAGGTCGACTACGCCTTGTTCCGGCGGCGCCTCGAGGAATACGACTTCGAGATGGTGGCGATCGTCGAGGGCGATTTCACGCTGCCGGCGCCGGGCGATCTCATCACCAGCTATGGCAGCAAGGCCGCCGACGAGAAAGGCAACAACAACTTTCGCGGCGTCAAGAGCGCGGCGGTCGACCATCTGCTCGACGTGATGGCCAAGGCGACCCGTCTCGAGGACCTGCGCGACGCTGCGCGCGCGCTCGACCGGGTCGTGATGTGGAACTACTGGCAGGTGCCGGACCTGTTCCTGGCCAAGGAGCGCGCGTCGTACTGGGACAAGTTCGGCATGCCCGCGGTGCGGCCGCAGTACTACTCGGTCGAGAGCCCCACCGGAGACTATCCCGCCTGGCCGATCACCACCTGGTGGATCAAGGATCCGGCCAAGCGCTGAGCGCCAGCCTTCCTCAACGAGACGACGTACGATGCTGAGCTACATCCTCAAGCGCCTGCTGCTGATGGTGCCGACGCTACTCGGCGCACTGACCGTCACCTTCATCGTCATCCAGTTCGTTCCCGGTGGTCCGGTCGAGCAGCTGATGGCCGAAGCGCGTGCCGGCCAGGGCGAAGGCGGCGGCTACAAGGCACGGCGCGACAGCGACGCCAAGCAGATCGAGGAGCTGAAGAAGCTCTACGGCTTCGACAAGCCGGCGCCGGTGCGCTTCGTCGAGATGATCGGCAACTTCCTGCGCTTCGACCTCGGTCGCAGCTTCCTGCAGAACAAGGACGTCTGGACGCTGATCAAGGAGAAGCTGCCGGTCTCGATCAGCCTGGGCCTGTGGACGTTCCTGTTCTCGTACCTGATCTCGATTCCGCTCGGCATCATGAAGGCGATGTACGAGGGCTCGCGCTTCGACGCCCTGAGCACGCTGCTGGTCCTGGTCGGCTACGCGATTCCGGGCTTCGTGCTCGGGCTGCTCCTGATCGTGCTGTTCGCCGGCGGCACCTTCTACGACGTCTTCCCCTTGCGCGGCCTGACCTCGGACAACTGGGCCGAGCTGAGCTGGCCGGCGCGGATCGCCGACTACTTCTGGCATCTGACGTTGCCGCTGACCTGCCTCGTGATCGGCAGCTTCGCGATCGTCACGATGCTGACCAAGAACACCTTCGTCGAAGAGATGAGGAAGCAGTACGTCCTGGTCGCTCGCGCCAAGGGACTCTCGCAGACCCGGGTGCTGTTCAAGCACATCTTCCGCAACGCCCTGATCCCGCTCATCACCGGATTCCCGGCGGCGTTCATCGGCGCGTTCTTCGCCGGCTCGGTGCTGATCGAGACCCTGTTCTCGCTCGACGGCCTGGGCCTGCTGTCGTACGAGTCGGTCGTTCGGCGCGACTATCCGGTCGTCCTCGGCTCGCTCTACCTGTTCACGCTGATCGGCCTGGTGGTCAAGCTGCTGTCGGACCTGCTCTACGTCGTCGTCGATCCGCGGGTCCAGTTCGGCAGCGTCGCGAGGTGACCGTGGCCGCCGTCCTGACGCCTTCTCCTGCCGCATCCGACGTCGCGGCACGGCCGTTCGTGCCGGTCGTCGTGCCGCGCTCGCCGAACCAGCGCGCCTGGGCCCGCTTCAAGCGCAATCGACTCGGCTACTTGTCGCTCTGGCTGTTCGCGGCGATGCTGGTCGTCGCGACCTTCGCCGAGCTCGTCAGCAACGACCGGCCGCTGGTCGCGCGCTACGAGGGAGAGCTGTTCTTTCCGCTCTTCCACAACCAGCCCGAACGCCGCTTCGGCGGCGACTTCGCGACGCCCACCGACTGGAAAGACCCGTTCATCACCGAGCAGTTCGCCAAGCCCGGCAACGGCGCCTTCTTCACGATCAACAAGCACAGCGCCAATTCGCAGGACTACTTCCAGAAGTCGCCCAGTCCAGCGGCGCCGAGCGCGAGCAACTGGCTCGGCACCGACGCCGATGGCCACGACATGGTCGCGCGACTGATCTACGGCTTTCGCGTCAGCATCTGGTTCGCCTTTGCGCTGACGCTGGTGGGCGTCGTCATCGGCATGCTGATGGGCGCCGTGCAGGGCTATTTCGGCGGTCGGGTCGACCTCTTGCTGCAACGGTTGTTCGAGATCTGGGGCGCTGTCCCCGAGCTCTACCTGCTGATCATCTTCGCCTCGATCTTCGAGCCGTCGCTGCTGCTGCTCCTGATCCTGCTCTCGCTCTGGGGCTGGCTCGGCCTCTCAGACTACGTGCGCGCCGAGTTCCTGCGCAACCGCAGCCTCGAGTTCGTCAAGGCGGCGCGTGCACTGGGTCTGTCCAACGCCCAGATCATCTGGCGCCACGTCCTGCCCAACTCGCTCACGCCGGTCATTACCTTCCTGCCGTTTCGGATGAGCGGCGCGATCATCGCCCTGACGTCGCTCGACTTTCTCGGCCTCGGCGTGCCGCCCACGACGCCTTCGCTCGGCGAGTTGCTGCGCGAGGGCAAGGCCAACCTCGACGCCTGGTGGATCGTCTTCCCGACCTTTGCGGTGCTGGTCGTGTCGATGCTGCTGCTGACCTTCATCGGCGACGCCCTGCGCGACGCCTTCGACACGCGCAAGTCCTGACATGGCACAGCCGCTGCTCGAGGTCGACCATCTGACGGTCAGGTTCGGCGCCAGTGTCGTCGTCGACGACGTCTCGTTCGCGATCGCTCCGGGCGAGAAGTTCGCGCTGGTCGGCGAGTCGTGATCGGGCAAGTCGATCACCGCGCTGTCGGTGATGCGGCTCGTCGCCGCCGCGACCACGACCGGCGCGATCCGCTTCGAAGGCGAGGATCTGCTCGCCAAGTCGGAGCGGCA
>Ga0190274_10001326_pt1 | contig 14544 bp, 17 predicted proteins | sample Popmic531T_FD_133002 | JGI IMG/M metagenome (GOLD analysis project Ga0190274, IMG submission 133002) | Populus adjacent soil microbial communities from riparian zone of Yellowstone River, Montana, USA - 531 T | ecosystem: Environmental > Terrestrial > Soil > Riparian zone | place: USA: Montana...
ACCCGGACCGCTGGAGGGTCAGGGCGATGCCGATGACCGTGGCCAGCGGGGTCCGCAGCTCGTGGGAGACGGCGTCCAGGAAGGTGTTCTTCAGGTCGTCGAGGGCCCGCAGCTCCCTGGCCGCCTGCCGCTCGCGCTCCAGCGCCTGCCGCTCGCGCTCCAGCGCCTGGCGCAGCGCCGCCTCGGCCTGCTTCTGCTCGGTGATGTCGATGTAGAAGCCCTGCCAGTAGTCCGGCTCCCCGGGCTGGCCAAGCACCAGCACGGCATGGTCGCGGACCCACACCACCCGGCCGTCCTTGGTCAGGACCCGGTACTCCACGTTCCAGGGATCCCCGGTGCGGTCGACGCGGTCGTTCTCGGCCAGCACCCACTCGCGGTCGTCCGGGTGGACCAGCGACTTCCAGAAGTCCGGCTGGGTGATCTCCTCGGGCGTGTAGCCGAACAGCTTCTGGTACTGCGGGCTCTCGTGGACGACGGCGCCGCCGGGGGTGTGCACCTCGGAGTAGAGCGCCGCCGGGATCTGCTCGGACAGCACCCGGTAGCGCTCCACGTCCCCGGGCAGCCATCCCTGCTCGCGGGCCCGCCCCCCGGAACCGGCGGCATCGGCCCGGCGGGCGCGGTCGATCATGACCGCGGCCAGCTCGCCCCAGCCACCCAGCAGCTCGGACTCGGCCTGGCCGGCCACCCGTCCCGGGTCGCTCCAGGCCACCCCCAGCAGCCCGACCACCGACCCACCGGCCGCCAGGGGCACGCACAGGCCGGCCTCCACGGCCTCCTCGCCGAGGCGCCGGCCGACCGCGGCCGAGAAGCGGCCGATCCCGCGGCGCACCACGAGCTCGCCCTCGTCGTCGGTCAGCCACAGCAGCGCGTCCCGGGCGCCGACCAGCCGCGCCGCCCGGCTCATGATGAGGTCGTACAGGTCGGACCAGGCGTCGACCCCCATGGCCGGCACGCCCCTTCCTGCGAGGAACTCCAGCGAACACGCTATCGCGCGAGCGCCCGCTAGCTGCCCGGCGGGGTCCGGGGGCGGCCGCTGGTGGCGTAGGCGCCACCGATCTTGGCGTGGACCTCGGCCATCTCCGCGTCGCCGAGGATATGGGGCGTGAAGGCGGGCGCCAGGGCATGCGCCCGCAGCCACACCTCGGCGACCCACTCCAGGTAGAGGGCGCGGTCGTAGGCCACCTCCATGGTGGGGCCGTAGGTGACCGCGCCGTGGTTGGCCAGCAGCACGCCTGAGCGGCCCTGGATGGCGGCGAGCACGTTGTCGGCCAGCTCCTGGCTGCCGAAGGTGGCATAGGGAGCCACCCGGATGGGGCCGCCCATGACGGCCAGGATGTAGTGGATCGTGGGCAGCTCCTCCACCAGGGTGGAGACGACCGTGGCGGCCGTGGAGTGGGTGTGGACCATGGCCACGGCATCGGTGTGCCCGTAGATGAGCTGGTGGATCGGCAGCTCGCTGGTCGGGGCGAGCTCCCCCTCGACCTGCGAGCCGTCGAGCCGGTTGACGCACACCTGCTCGGGGGTGAGCGTGTCGTAGGCGTGGCCGCTCGGGGTCACCGCCAGCAGGTCGCCGTCGCGGATGCTCAGGTTGCCCGACGTCCCCACGACCAGCCGGTCGCTGGTCATGCGCCGCCCGAACCGGGCGATCAGCTCGCGCTCGTTGGCCAGCAGCATGCAGGTCCCTCCCGCGAAAATGGAGTCTCGAGTCTATTCGCCCGCCCGAGCGCGCGGACGAGCACCGCTCGATACCGTCCTTGGTCGGCCTGCTCGGCGATGCCAGCAGCGGCAGGCTGCTCAGGGCGATCCCGGCCAGGATGGCCGCGCCCCCGGCCGCCTGGGCCAGGCCGACCGGGTCGCCGAAGGCGGCGGCGCCGGCGACCGCGCCGACGAGTGGCTCCACCGGGTCGCGGCCGGGCAGCAGGCGGGCCTGGGCCACGGTGAACGAGGCCGAGAAGAGCAGCGACGCCAGGACCAGCCCGTCGCCGGCGAGGGTCGCGCCGCCGCCCCCACCGGCGGCGACCAGGCCGACGCCGGCGAGCGACACCGCGAAGCCCAGCCACGCCACCGGGCGCGCGATCTCGCGGTGCCGGAGGGCGGCGACGATCGCGACCAGCACCGGGGTGGCCCCGACGAGCAGGGCCCCGTGGCTGACGCTGGTGCGGCGATCCCGGCGTTCTGCACCAGGATCGACCCGCGGTAGCCCACCGCCCCCCAGGCGAGCACGGCCGGGCTCCAGGCGGTGCGGGCCCGGGAGCGGTCCGCGGCCAGCAGCGCGGCCGCGGCCAGGCCGAACCGGACGACGGTGAGCCATCCGGGCGCCAGCCACTCCAGGGCGAGCTTGCTCACGGCACCGTCGTGCCCCGTCATCCGCCTGATCGCTGCCCGCCTCGACCCGGCCGCCGCCGGGTTCCCCCTGCACGTGTACGTGGCCGCGAGCCTGGCCCGCCACGACCCGCGCTCGACCAGGACGTTCGAGGACCACGTCCGGGCCATGCCCCAGATCACCGCCGCCGACAACGTCGCCGGCGAGATGGACTACCTGCTCACCATCGTCGCCCGCGACGTCGCCGAGCTTCAGCAGGTCCTGGCCCGCCTGTCCACCCGCGGCGGCCAGCGCCTGGTGACCTACCTCGGCCTGGAGGAGATCAAGCCACCCTCCCCCCTCCCGCTGGCTCCCACCCGGCCGGTCGCTCCCCGCGGCCGTCGCGCTTGACCGCCCCGAAGGGGCGAAGGACACTCTTCGACGGCAAGGATGCCTCTCGGGGACGGCGCCATACGCATGAAGCGGCTCGTCGTCGTTCTGCTCACCGCCAGCCTGCTGCTTGGCGGTCTCCTGGTCGGAGCTCCCGCCCAAGGCGCCACCCCGGCGGCGGGGACCGGCGTCTCCACGATCGCCTGGGGGCCGTGTGACGACCCCGGCCTGGCCGAGGCCGGGGCGGAGTGCGGCACGGTGCGGGTGCCGCTGGACTACGGCCGGCCCCACGGCCGCAAGATCTCCCTGGCCGTGTCGCGGGTCCGGCACACGTCGTCCGACGCCGACTACCAGGGCGTCATGCTGGTCAACCCCGGCGGGCCGGGCGGCTCCGGGCTGGGGCTGGCCGTGCTCGGCCAGTTCGTGCCCGACAACGCCGGCAGCACCTACGACTGGATCGGCTTCGACCCCCGCGGCGTCGGCGCCAGCACGCCCTCGCTGTGCTGCATCCCCGACTACTTCGGCTACGACCGGCCCTACTACGTCCCGGTGAACCGCCGGATCGAGCGGGCCTGGCTGGCCCGGTCCAAGTCGTACGCGGCCGCCTGCGACGAGAACGCGGGGGCGCTGCTGCCCCACATGAGGACGACCGACTCGGCCAGGGACATGGACAGCATCCGCAAGGCCCTCGGCGCCGAGCAGATCAACTACTACGAGTTCTCCTACGGCACCTACCTGGCCCAGGTCTACTCGACGATGTTCCCCAAGCGGGTGCGCCGCATGGTGTTGGACAGCAACGTCGACCCGCGCAAGGTCTGGTACCAGGCCAACCTCGACCAGGACGTGGCCTTCGACAAGGTCATCAACATCTGGTTCGGCTGGATCGCCCGGCACGACGACGTCTACGACCTGGGCTCGACCAGGGCGGCGGTGCGGCGGCTGTTCTACGCCGAGCAGCAGCGCCTGCGGCGGGAGCCGGCCGGCGGCCTGATCGGCCCCAGCGAGTGGATCGACGCCTTCCTGCCCGCCGGCTACGCCCAGTTCCTGTGGCCGGGGCTGGCCGAGGTGTTCGCCGCCTGGGTCCACAACGGTGACGCCCAGACCCTCAAGGACGCCTACGACAGCGCGGTCGGGCCCGGTGACGACAACCTGTATGCCGTCTACCTGGCGGTCGAGTGCACCGACGCCCCCTGGCCGAGGAACTGGAACCGGTGGCGCCGCGACAACTGGCGCCTCCACTTCCGCTACCCGTTCTTCACCTGGGCCAACGCCTGGTTCAACGCCCCCTGCGCGTTCTGGCACGCCCCGCCCGGCAAGCCGGTCAAGGTCGACGGCCGCAAGGTCCCCGGGATCCTGCTGCTCGGCGAGACCCTGGACGCGGCCACGCCGTTCTCGGGCAGCCTCGAGGTGCGCCGGCGCTATCCCAGGGCCAGCCTGATCGCCACCCCCGGCGGCACCACCCACGCCAACTCCCTGGGCGGCAACGCCTGCGTCGACGACCAGATCGCCGCCTACCTGGCCGACGGCACCCTGCCGCCCCGCCAGCCCCGGGAGGGGGCCGGACGCCATCTGCGCCCCGCTCCCCCAACCGGAGCCGGAGGTCCAGGCGGCGTCGGCCACCGCCGGCAGCGCGGCCGCGCTGCGGCTGCGGCTGAAGCTGGTCCCGCGCTAGGCAGAGCGGATCTGTGCCGGAGGTCACACAGCCTTTGTGACCTCCGGCATTGACCGGCGAGCAAGGCGACCGTAGAACGTGACCTAACGATGGCCCAGCCCGGATACGCCGCGGAGAACCAGCCGGTCGCGCTCGACGGCGTGACCGAGCTGCTGGTGCACGGCGTGGGCGGGGAGTCGGCCGAGACCACCCTGCGCGAGCCGCACCCGATGCTGGTGGCCGGGGACGCCACCGCCGGGTTCTATCGGGGGCCGGACACCGACGGGCGGCACCGGGAGTCGTACTCCTGGGGCGGGCTCACCTCGGGGCGGGCCAGCCGGGCCCTGTGGCTGCTGCTGCTGCCGTTCGCGCTGGCCAACCTGGCCGGGTGGATGCACTGGCGGCGGCGCGGCCAGCGCGAGCCGGGGCACTTCCGGGCCCTGATCCGGGTGTTCGGGCTGACCCTGACCGTGCTCGGGGTGCTGGACGTCTGCTCGATCGCCTTCGACCTGATCGCCTACCAGTGCGGCGGCGACCCGGCCTGCGTCGGCGCCCAGCGGTCCTCCCAGCCGTGGTGGTCGCCGCTGCGGTGGGTGTCGCTGCTGGACGCCGGCTGGCTGGCCGGCAACCAGCTCCGGCAGCTGGCCGCGGCGGCGGTGCTGCCCCTGGCCGTGGTCGGGCTGCTCGGCTTCCTGGCCCGTAGCACCCGGGAGCGCTACGAGCAGAGCAAGCCGACCGGGGTGGTCGACTACGAGCTCGTCGGCCGCAACCCCTTCCACATGCACACCGAGAAGGCGCGCAGCATCGGGCTCCACGCGCCCTGGTTCTGGTACGGCGAGCCGCTGGCCCGGACGCTGGGGCGGGCCCATCTGGCCGCCGGGATCGCGGTGATCGCCTGGAGCCTGGCCGCCGCGGCGGAGGCGCTGGGCGGGGCCAGCCGCTTCATCGCGGCCGGGCGGGTCCTGGCCTGGGTGGTGCTGACGGTGGCGGTGGTGGCGATGTGCGCGCCCCGGCCGCTGGGCGTGAAGCGGTGGCGCTGGGACCTCCGCGGGCTGGTGTCGGTCGCCCTGGTCGCGCTGGCCCTGGTCGCCGCCGGCTGCTGGTCCCAGCCGGCCAGCGCCGGCACGTCCCGCAGCCTGCCGGGGCTGAGCGAGGTGGCCGGGATCGTCTTCGGGACCCACCTGCTGCTGATCCTGGCCCTGGTCGTCTACTCGCTGGTGGTCGCCGTGGCCATGTGGCGGAAGCGCCGCCAGCCCGGGTCGGACATGGACGACGACACCCTGCGCTGCGGGCCGCTGGCGGCCGTGGTGCTGTCCACGGTGACGCTGAACTCGCTGCTGGCCGGGCTGTCGGTGCGGACCGCGGACGCCCTCGGCCGGGGGGTGGCGATCGGGTCGCCGACACCGGGCGACCCGGCCCCGGCGATCTGGTACCCCCGGGTCTACGACCTGTTCGCGGTCGGGTTCGTCGCCGGGCTCCTGCTGGTCCTGGTCCTGCTGGCGGTGGCCTGGCTGAGCACCGGCCGCGACGAGCCGACCAGCGAGATCGCGACCGAGTACGACGACGACCAGGCCGCCGAGGACGCCACCCTGAGCGCCCTGCCGCCCGCCCCGGGCGCCGGCGGACGCAACGACCTGGAGCGGAGCCAGCGCCGCTGGCTCGACGGCATCCGGTTCCGGCGGCGGCTGGCCGAGCTGGTGACCCGGCTCGACTGGGCCCTGCTGGCGGTGTCGGTGGTCACGGTGGCCATGGCCCTGATCGGCTTCGTCGCCGACCAGCTCGGCCGCCCCCTGAGCGTGCCCAACGGCGTCTGGTGGGGCCGGCTGTCGGCCGCGTGCACCTGGGTGGTGACGCTGATCCCGTGGGCGGCCGTGGCCGTGGTGCTGTCCGGCTACCGCGACCGCGGGCGCCGGCGGCAGCTCGGGGTCCTGTGGGACGTTGGCATGTTCTGGCCGCGGGCCTTCCACCCGCTGGCGCCGCCGTCGTACGCCGAGCGGGCCGTGCCCGACCTCGAGGAGCGGATCGGGCGGCTCACCAAGGACCGGAGCGGCCGCCAGGGCCGGGTGCTGCTGATGGCCCACAGCCAGGGCACCGTGCTGGCCGCGGCCGCCGTGGCGCAGCTGGCGTCGTCGGAGGGGACCGCCCGGCAGCGGATCGCCCTGGTCACCTACGGGGCGCCACTGGCCCGCCTGTACCGCCGGGCCTTCCCGGCCTACTTCGGCGACGGCATGTTCGCCAAGCTGCACCACGATCTGCGCGCCGGCGGAGCCCGCTGGCGGAACTACCACCGCAAGACCGACCTCATCGGCGGGCCGGTGTTCACGGACACGGACACCCTCGACCGCGGCGACGGCGACCGCTGCCTGCGCGACCCCTTCACCCACTGGTACGTGCCCCGCGACCCCATGCCACAGGCGCTCGGGCACTCCAGCTACATGCGGGACCCGGCCATGCGCCACGAGGTCGACTGCCTGGCCGGCGAGCTGCTGGTCGAGGCGGCGACGCCGGCGCCGCCGCCGCCGGCGCCCCAGCCCAGCGCGCCCGAGACCAGCGGCGTGTGAGGCGGCGATGAGCTCCGGGGCCGTGTTGGAACCCGGCGGGTCGGCGTAGGGTTCGAGCGGTCGTCGCTCGAGCAGCTGTCGTCGCCACCGGGAGGTCCGCGGTGAAGGTTGGCCTGCACTACTGGAACTACTCCACCCCCCCGGACCCGGCCAAGATCGCCGGCACCCTGGCCGAGGGGGCCAGCCTGGCCGACCAGGCGGGCGTCTCGACCTTCACCGTCATGGACCACTTCTTCCAGATGGAGCAGGCGGGGGCCGACGAGCCGATGCTGGAGGCCTACACCACCCTCGGCTATGTGGCGGCCAGGACCGAGCGGATGACCCTGGGGGTGCTGGTCACCGGGGTGCCGTACCGGCACCCGGGGCTGCTGGCCAAGATCGTCACCACCCTGGACGTGCTCTCGGGCGGCCGGGCCCGGCTGGGCATCGGCGCCTCCTGGTACGAGCGCGAGCAGGTCGGCCTGGGCGTCCCGGTGGTGCCGGTGGCCGAGCGGTTCGAGCGGCTGGAGGAGACGCTGCAGATCTGCAAGCAGATGTGGAGCGACGACAACGGCCCGTATGACGGTCGCCACTACCAGCTGGCCGAGACGCTGTGCGAGCCGGCGCCGCTCAGCCGCCCCCATCCCCCGATCCTGGTCGGCGGGGGCGGCGAGCGCAAGACCCTGCGGCTGGTGGCCCGCTACGCCGACGCCTGCAACGTGTTCGGGACCGGCGCCCAGGACGTGGGCCGCAAGCTGGACGTGCTCCGGTCCCACTGCGAGGCCGAGGGCCGCGACTACGACCGCATCACCAAGACCGTGCTGGCGGTGACGCCGGTCCTGGCCGACGTCGACGGGTTCGTGGCCGCGGCCGGCGACTACGCCCGCATCGGCGTGACCGAGATCGCGGTGATGCCCGACCGGCACCCGGTCGAGTTCACCGAGCAGCTCGCCGAGCGGGTCCTGCCCAGGGTCGCGGAGATCGGCTAACCGGTCCCGGCCGACCGGACGTCGGCCTCGATCTCGGCGTTGTCGGCCTTGAGCTGCTTGGCCTGCATCTTCTCGGCGTGGGCCATGGCCCGCTCGATCTTGGCCCCCATGTCCGAGACCCCGACCACCACCAGCCCGGCCTGGCCGGCGTCCAGGTGCTCGCCCAGCTCCTTGAGGTCGGAGCGGCTCAGCCCGGCCGCGGCGTGCCCGGCCACCGCCCCCAGCACCGCCCCGCCGGCGGTGGTGGCGGCCAGCAGCCCGCCCCCCAGGGCGGCGAACGGGAACAGGGCCACCACCAGCCCGGTGGCCAGCCCCACCCCGCCGCCCAGGACCCCGCCGACCCGGGTCGGGGTCTCGTGCTTGCGGGTGATCCTCACCTTGCCGTCGTCGCGCCGCTCGATCACGGCGGCGTCGTAGGCGTCGATCAGCCCGGCCTCGGTGTGCAGGTCCTTGACCAGGTCGTAGTCCTCCTCGGCGGCGGCCACGCTCGGGTACACCCCGACATAGGCCATGAACGTGTCGACGGCCATCGCCCACCTCCCTCTCGTCGCCGCCCACCATGGCCCAGGACCAGGTGAGCCGGCCTCACCCGCGGGGGGTGATTCGGTAAGAATTGCCGGCAGGCGACACAGAGGAGCGGCGATGGGCGAGCGGGTGGTGGCGGTGGCCGGGGAGGCGCTGGTGGACTTCGTGCCCGCCGGCGGGCCCGGGGTGTTCCGGGCCGCGCCCGGGGGCAGCCCGGCGAACGTGGCCGTGGGGCTGGCCCGGCTGGAGGTGCCGACCCGGCTGCTGGCCCGGATCGCCGACGACCTGCTCGGCCACCGGCTCCGGGCCCACCTGGACGGCAACGGGGTCGACCTCTCCCGAGCCGTCCGGGCGGCCGAGCCGACCTCGCTGGCCATCGTGGCCGTGGGCCGCGACGGGGTGGTCGAGTACGACTTCCGGGTCGAGGGCACGGCCGACTGGCAGTGGCGCGACCACGAGCTCGCCGGCGCCCTCGACGGCGGGGTGGTGGCCCTGCACGCCGGGTCCCTGGCCCTGACCACGCCGCCCGGGGCCGACGTGCTCCAGCGGCTGCTGGCCGGGGCCCGCCAGGCCATGACGGTCAGCTACGACCCCAACTGCCGGCCCCTGCTGATGGGCTCCCCCGACGCCGTCCGGAGCCGCATCGAAGCCCTGGTCGCCCTGGCCGACGTGGTCAAGGCGAGCGCCGACGACCTGGCCTGGCTGCTCCCCGACCGGCCGCTGGACCAGGTGGCCGAGGCCTGGCTGGCCAAGGGCCCGTCGCTGGTGGTGATCACCCTGGGGCCGGCCGGGCTGCTGGTCGCCACCCGCCAGGCGGGCGTGCTGCGCCGCCCCGGCCGGGCGGTGGAGGTGGTCGACACCGTCGGCGCCGGCGACGCCTGCATGGCCGCCCTGCTGGCCGGCCTGCACCGCCGCGACCTGCTCGGCGCCGACCGCCGCCCCGCCCTCCAGGCCATGGACGCCGCCACCGTGACCGAGCTGGCCGACGAGGCCGTGCTGGCCGCGGCCATCACCTGCACCCGCTCCGGGGCCGAGCCCCCGACCGCGGCCGAGCTGCGCGACCAGGTTCCCGGCGCAGGCTCCATCAACTAATCTACGTGCATTGTGCCGTTTCGCCCCATCTGCTCCCCAGGGGCTGCGGACGCGCTGAAGCGCTCCAGGTTGGAGGGGACGCCGGCCTGGTCGGCGTCCCCCGCCTGGTAGTGGCGGAAGCGGAAGGGGAGGCCGGCGGCCAGCAGGACGCTGGGGTGGTCCATGAGCTGGAAGTGCAGGTGGGGCTCGGTCGAGTTGCCGGAGTTGCCGCAGTCGGCCAGCGGCTGGCCGGCGGCGACCCGGTCGCCGACCCGCACCCGGAGCGAGCCGCGGCGCAGGTGGGCCAGGGCGGCATAGACGCCGCCGCCCAGGTCGAGCACCAGGTGGTTGCCGAGGATGCGGCCGGGGCCGAGCAGCTCGCGGACCGCCCCCTCGACGGCCAGGTAGAGCAGGGCCGGCGGCGAGGTGCGGCTCCAGTGGTCGCGCTCGGCGTCGTGGGCCCGGACCACCGTGGCCTCGGCCGGGGCCAGGACCGGCTGGCCGAACCCGGGGAAGTCGCCCGGGCGCCGGCCCGGCGGCCACCAGGCCAGCCCCGGGCGGCGGCCGCCGGCCGGGTCGTGGACCAGGTCGATGGCGTAGGTCTGGCCGTAGGCGTGCAGGTGGTGGCTGGGCACCCGGTCGGCCGGGCTGTTGAAGGCCAGCCACCGCCCCGCGACCGGCGCAAGCGGCGCACGGCCGAGGCGATCGTGGCCGGCGCCCTCGAGCTGTTCGAGGCCCGCGGCTTCGAGCGGACGACCGTTGACCAGATCGCGGCCGCGGCCGACATCTCCCGACGGACCTTCTTCCGCTACTTCGCCGACAAGGAGGAGCTGTTCTTCGCCGAGGACGAGCGGCTCCTGGAGGTCATCGGCGAGACCCTGGACGGGGCTCCGGCCGACGAGCCGGTGCTGGAGCTGGCCCGCCGGGCGACCCGCGCCCTGGCCGCCCACAGCGCCGCCGACCCCGAGCGGCGCCTGGCCCGGGAGCGGCTGATCGCCACCACCCCGGCCCTCCAGGCCCGCCGCATGGCCAAGACGCTGCGCTGGGAGGAGGCGATCGCGGCCCGGCTGCTGGCCAGGGGCTCGACCGAGGAGGAGGCCCTGCTGGTCCCCAAGCTCGCCCTGGCCTGCTTCCAGACCGCCTACCAGCGCTGGGTCCGCGACCCCGGCCAGGACCTGCCCGGCCTGGTCGACGACAGCTTCGCCGCCCTGGCCCGCCTGACCGGTTAGCGCCCCGTTGGCCGGGGCTGCGAGCCTCGACCGGTATGGGAAGGGGCCCGATCCACCAATATCCCCGGCATCTCTCGGCGGCCCGGCGGTCCACGGATCCCCGGGAGCACGTGGTCGCGGAGCTGGTGCTGGCCGGGGTGGCCATGGCGCTCACGATCGCGGTGGTGGTCTCCTCCATGTTCGGGCGCCCGGACCAGCCCCAGCCCGACCCACCGGCGACCTCCACCCGGCCGGCGGCCACCTCCCCGCCGGTGACCACGCCCACCCCGGCCGCCTGGCGGGCCATCGGCGGGGCCAGGGTCGAGCGGGCCGCGCCGGCGACGGCCGGGCGGGTGGCGGCCGGCTTCACCGCCGTCGGCGCCGGCGACCAGGGCATCGCCCTGGCCGAGCTGCTGCGCTGCGCCAAGGGCCGCAACTACGCAGTGACCGTCCGCCTCCGGGCCAGCCAGCCCGAGGCGGTGGTGCAGGTGACGGTGCTGGAGCTGACCGACGGGCGGCGGCTGGCCGCCGACACCGTCGGGGCGGTGCTGCTGGACCGCCGCTGGCAACGGGTCGAGGTCACCCACGACGCCCACCTCCCGGGCGCCGCCCTGGCCCTGGAGGTCGTCCTCCCCCGCGGCTCGCCCCGGGCGACCGTGGAGCTCGACGGACTGGAGGTGGTGGCCCGCCGGATCGGGCACCAGGTACGATTCGGCTGATGGCCACAGACGAGCAGCAGCTGGCGGACCGGCTGGTCAGCATCGTGGTCGTGGTCTTCGTTCTCAAGGCGGCCGGGGTGGTCCTGCTGCTGGCCTCGGCCAGCTTCCGCGCCACCTCCGGCAGCGGCGTGCCCGTGGCCGTGCTCCTGGCCGCCGGGCTGGTGGCAGCGGCGGTGGGCCTGCACAAGGACCTGCGCTGGGCCTGGCCGCTGGCCCTGGCCGTGCTGGTGCTGGACGCCGTGCTGATCCCGGGCATCCTGCGCTGGCTGATCGACTTCGGCCTGGCCCTGGTGCTCACCCGGCCCCAGGTGCGGGCCAAGTACGGGATCCGATGACAAGGGCGTGGAGTCGGCCTTTGGCTGACGATCGACTAATTCCGACCGGCAGATTCGCCGGTCGGCTAAGCGCCCAGCTCCATCGAGGCCTCGGCGGCCAGGTCGCGGATCACCCGGACCAGCGACCGCTGCTCGGCCTCGAAGCGCCGCGCCGGGACCGAGATCCCCAGGGTGGCCACCAGGGCGTTATGGCCGTCCCGGACCGGGGCGGCGATGCAGCAGGCCCCGGTGGTGAACTCCTGGACGTCGAAGGCGACCCCGCGCTCGCGCACCGACAGCAGGTGCCGGCGCAGGGCCGTCGGGCTGGTGATGGTGGCCGGGGTGTAGCGCTTGTAGGCGGGCCCGTGCAGGGCGGCCGGCCACTGCTCCTCGGGCAGCTGGGCCAGGAACAGCTTGCCCAGGGCCAGGCTGTGGGCCGCCCCGCGGAAGCCCTTGGTCACCTCCTGCAGCTCCCGGGCCCCGCGCCGGCCCCGGATCTGCACCACCTCGAGGTCGCCGTTGCTCCAGCGGGCCGAGTACGCCCGGGCCGAGGCCCGGTCGCGCAGCTCCTCCAGCACCGGGGTGAGCCGCTCGGGCTGGCAGGTGGCGGCCACATAGCCCTCATAGAGGAGGCTGACCTTGGGCCCCAGGGTGTACAAGCCGGGACCGGCCGGCGACACCTCGGCCAGGCCCTGCTCGCGCATGGAGCTGATCAGGTAGTAGCCGGACGACAGGCTGATGTTGAGCCGCCGGGCCAGCGCCTTGATGGGGATGCCCCGCGGGTTCTGGGCGATGATCTCCAGCGCCTGGAAGGCGTGCTGGGCCGTTGACAGGACGCGGCCGGACCCGCGGCGCCCTTGACCGTCGGTCTCCTCCGGCACGGCAGCCCCTTTCGACGGGGACCGGATCCGGTTAGCTTACCTGCTTGCCTGGCTGGCGGCCAGGGGTCGGGCCAGCAGCCGGGGCCCGGTCGCGGGCCGCCACGGCCGTCCAGACGCCCAGGACCAGCCCGAACGCCAGGTGGGCGGCGGTGGCCACGGGCCAGCCGATGAGGGCCGGAGCGTCGGCGATCAGCTGGTCGCCGGCGGTCTCGCCGGCCAGGGTGGGGATCAGGACCAGGCCCATCAGGGCCATGATGGCCAGGCCGTAGGCCGCCCCGACCAGCACCGCCACCGCGCCACGGAGCCGCAGGGCCCGGGCCAGCAGGGCGAACAGGGCGCCGAAGCCGGCGCCGATCCCCAGGTGCACCGCGAAGCCGGCCGCGGCTCCGCTGACCTCGAGGTAGAACCTGAACCCGGCCTCGGCCTCCTGGATCGACTCCACCAGCGGCCCGGGCTCCACGATGGCGGTCACCAGGTAGATCGGGGTGTAGAACCCAAGGTCGAGGACGGTGGCCGCGGCCACCATGGTGACCAGGGCCATGGCCGCGGCCGCGGCCACCCCACTGAGCATCCCGTTCTCGAGGGTTCGCTCCAGGGACGGGACCGGCGGCGGCTCAGGCGGGCGGGTCGTCAGGAGGGAGGCTCCGAGCCCCAGATGACGATAGCGACACAGGCGATCGTCGCCAGCCCGATGAAGGCCGCAAACAGAAGTCCTGCCATCGTCCCGACTCTCCCGTCTCCTGGGTCAGCGCCGAGTCTTGAGCTTGGCCACCGGCGGACCGACGGCCCGCGATGCGCTCGACGGCTTGGCGCCCGACCTGATCTGCATGTGGACGTGGTACAGCGGCCGCTCCTCTCGCGTCGGCAGGCGCGGCGGGCCGTCGTCGGGCTTCCGGTCGATCTTGTCGGTGAAGGCCCGCATGATGAAGGCCAGGCCGGCCCCGGCGACGATGAACGGTAGGAACACGAGCAGGGTGTTGCTGGCTACGAACATCCCGCCGTTTGCGAGAAGGCTGGACATCACTCCTCCGGCACCTCGGCGCCTCTCCTGTCCCCTTCCTCCTTGCCGAATCGCAGGATCACAAACAATCCGATGGCCATCACCAGCGGTACCCCGATCACGGCGGCGAGGAGGACGCTCACCGCTGCTCGTCCGTCATGTCGGCGTCCTCCTCGCTCGTCTCCTCCTTCCCATCCTCCTTGCCGGTGCGGAAGATCAGCCACAGGCCGATGCCCATCACCGCCGGCATCCAGATGACTGCCAGCTCGTCGATACCGCCGTAATGCCCGACTACCAAACCGTGCCTGCTTCCTTAGCTCATTCGAAGCGTGGTGTCAGGTTGGCCTCCAGCTCGGTGTAGTTCTTCTCGCCGCCGGCCTCGAAGACCAGCACGCCGGTGATCAGCAGCGACGACTCGCCGATCGGCACCAGGCGCTCGGTCTCCCAGGCCGGGTCCTTCATGGTCAGGGTCACCTGGGCCGGCGCTCCGGGCGCGATCGTGGGTGAGGGCGAGACCGTCATCACCCCCGGCCCCGGTGTCGTGCCCGTGGCGAACTTGAGCGTCGTGGTCGTGAACTGGGTGAGGTTCATCGGCGTGTCGCCGGTGTTGGTGACCTGGGCCTGGACGGTCAGGGTCTGGGTGGCGGAGTCGTACTCCGCCTCGCCCAGCCCCACCGTGGCGAACACCGGCGCGCTGGCGATCGCCGGGTCGGGCGGCGCGAACTGGAAGATCTGCTGCGGCATCTTGTCCGGGAACGCGGCCGACTGGTAGATCCAGCCCGCCACCAGCAGCAGGGCCGTCCCCAGGGCGAACCAGTTCATGTTGCGATGGTCCTTCTTGGTGATCAGCCCGTAGTCCATCCCGTCCGTGTTGAGCGGGATCTGGCTGGTCACGGCCAGGTTGGTGACCGTCCGCTTGGGCACCGTCCAGTAGATCATCCAGGCCAGGCCGAT
>Ga0190274_10001327_pt1 | contig 14538 bp, 11 predicted proteins | sample Popmic531T_FD_133002 | JGI IMG/M metagenome (GOLD analysis project Ga0190274, IMG submission 133002) | Populus adjacent soil microbial communities from riparian zone of Yellowstone River, Montana, USA - 531 T | ecosystem: Environmental > Terrestrial > Soil > Riparian zone | place: USA: Montana...
ACCAGCCGCGGCGGCGGCGAATCGAACTGCACTTCGATGGGGAACATGCCGGTGCGCTCTTCGGCGGCGCTCGAGATCTCGACGATGGTGCCGGTCATCGGCTGGCCGGGAAACGCATCCATTCGGATTTCGCCCTTGTCGCCAAGCTTCACGTTGACGATCTCGCGGTCGGCGAGCGCGGCGCGCACCACGTAACCCCGACCGCTTTCGCCGAACACCAGCACCGGGGCGCCGGCGGGAATCAGCTCGCGTTCCTCGGCGAGTTTGCGCAGCACTTTGCCGTCGCGCGGCGCGCTGATCACCGAATACCCGAGATTGAACTCCGCGGACTTGAACTGCGCGCCCGCCATGGCCGCCTGTGTGCGGAGGTCCTGCAGCTGCTCGAGGCTGATGACCTGGTCGGCGTAGAGATTCTCGCCACGTTCGAGGTCGCGTGCCGCCTTGTCCGCCAACTGCCGCGCCTGCTCCATCTGCGAGCTGACCTCCGTCAGCTCGATTTCGGCGAGACGCTGGCCCTGCTTCACCACGTCGCCTTCCTGCACGTAGATGCGGCGCACGACGCCACCCATCTTGAACGACAGTCGCATCTCGTGCTTCGTGACCACGAGTCCGCTGGTGTCGATGGGCGGGACCGCCGGCCCGTTGCTCGCGCGCTGGATTCTCACCGGCGTAGGCCGTTCGGCCGCGGGGGCGTCGTCCTTGCCGCAGGCCACGAGCGTGGCACAAAGCATCATCAACGCCAGCCGTGCGCCCATTTGCGCGCGCTGCCGGTTTCCTGAGGTCGTCATGGCGGTCACCTTAGATCTAGTTAGGCGCTGGCGCGACCGGCAGGGCGCCGGCGGCGGTCGCGTAGTCGAGCTCGGCCTGGCGCGCGAGCACCAGGAAACGCGTGACGTTGAGATTGAGCTCTGCGCCGGTGAGGCTGGAGCGGGCATCGATGAATTCCACCTGGCTGATCGCGCCTTCGTCGCGTTTGCGGCTGGCGATGCGGAACGCCGCGCGCGCGGCTTCGGCGCGCGCATCGGCGGTGGCCAGGGAATCCGCGCTGGTATTGAGCCGATCGAGCGACTGCTGCACCTCGAGCTGCACCTGTAGGGTGAGTTCATCCAGTTGAGTCGCCGTCTTGCGGGCGATGGCCGATGCTTCGTGCACGGCGGCGCGGCGCGCACCACCGTCGAAAAACGTCCAGTTGAGCAGCAGCGACACCGTGGCGTAGTTGCTTCCGCGGCCGAACTCATATTCCTCGCCCTGCGTGCCGGCGTCGGCACCGAGTGACAGCGTTGGCCAGCGGTCGGCCCTGGCGATTTTCACCTGCGCCTCGCTGGCGCGAGTCAGATGCGTGAACTCGGCCAGCTCGGGCCGGTTTGCCAGCGCCGACGCGCGCAAGTCCGCCAGCGCCTGCGTGCGCGCGGTGACCTCTGCCGCAACTTCGGCATTTTCGAGCGGGGTGTCGAGCGGGCGATTGAGCAGGAAGTTGAGATTGCTCTGAGCCTGCGCTGCGAGATTCTGCGCTTCACGCGACTGCTGGGTCACGGCCAGCAGCTCGGCGCGGGCGCGCAGCACCTGGTCTTGGGTGATCTTGCCGTTGCGGTGCAGGGAGTCGTTGACGCGCAGATTCTCGTTGAGCAACACGACGCTCGCGTCGACGATTCCCCGGGTGCGGACCGCCGACAGCCAGTGCAGGTAGCCCACGGTGATGTCGCGCTTCAACTGGCGCGCCAGCGCCACGTGCGCGTACTCGCTGGCGCCTAACAACTCGCGCTGGGCGCGAACCGCCGCGGGTATGGCCAGCTGCACCAGGGGCATGCGCAGCGTGATGCGCGTGTCCTGTTCGCGTTCGCGCAGGAAAGCGATGGTTTCGTCCTGCACGGCCGGGAACTGCGGCGCCTGGCCCTGCGCCATCAACAGTTCGTTGAGCGTCTGGTACGCCGGGTTCAGCGCCTGGCCCAAGGGCAGTTCGAAACTGCGGCCGCCTTCTGCGCGGGTGTAGCGCGCGTCCAGGCTCACCTCGGGGAAGTAGCGTGCGCGCGCGCCGTCGAGAGCCGCTTCGGAGCGTTCAACCTCGAGTGATTGCACCCGCAGCGAAAGATTGGCCTGCAGCCCTTCGCGCACGTAGTCGTCGATGACCGCCGCCAGTGGGCGGCTCGCTTCGGTGACGACTCCTTGAGCCGGCAACCAGACCGGCAGCGCCGCCAATACCGCGCCCAGACAGGCGCCCGTGACTCTCAGTTGTTTAGTCGCTGGACGCATGTCTAATCGTGGGCGCAAACGCTCATGTCTTTTGGTCCTTCAGTTCAGCTCTTGAGATCCCGCGTGATCATGCTGATGGCGTGATCGATGAGCGCCTTCGCCGTCACTCCATGGTGAGTCAGCGCGTGCGCCTTGGTGGTGGTGAGCTGGATGATCCCGTGCATGAAACCCCACAGCGTGACACTCATCAACATGGGCGAGCCCAGGTCGCCGCGGATGCTGCCGTCGCGCACACCGGCTTCGAGCGATGCGACCAACAATGCCTGAAGTCGATCGCTACCCAGGGCGCAGGCCTGCTCCGACGGTGACCCTTCGGTCGGCTCCGACGACTGCAGTTCGCAACGCGCCAGCGCGTCGAAAAGCACGGGAAATTCCTGCGAAAAGGCGACGTAGGCGCGCCCCATGGCGCTCACCTGGTCGAGACCGGTGCGGTGCCGATCGGCGGCTTCGGCGAAGCGAGCCTGAAGCATGGTCATCGCACGCTCGGCGAGCCCGAACATGAGATCGGAGCGGTCCTGGAAGTACACATATAAGAGTGCGCGCGACAGGCGTGCGCGGCGCGCGACGTCATCCATGGTGAGCGCGTCCAGACCGACCTCTCGGCCGGCCGCTTCGGCGGCGTCGACGATCTCCGCGCGACGGCGCTCCTTTTCCTCGAGTCTGCGTTCAGCGATGTAATTCATGGGCGCGGAGCCTAGGCCGCGCCCTGACGGCGTGTCAATTACTAGAGCTGTGTACAGATTTACACAATTCCCAAATGCGAACCCATCGCATTTACATTTGCAGTCCGCTCACCCCATACTGCGGACCGTGAAAACGCCCGATTCGAATGCCGATTCCAGTCGTCCGCTTGCCGAACTGCATCGCGGCGAAACTGCGGTTATCGCCGCGCTCACCGAAGTCACCGGGTTCGATGACGGCCTCGGAAGCGGCGCCATCGTCCTGGCGCGCCTGCGCGATCTCGGTTTCGTGGCCGGTGCGCGTTGCGAAGTCATCGCGCGCATGTGGCCGGTTGGCGATCCGCTGGTGGTCCGCATCGGTGGTTCGACGTTCGCATTGCGCCGCGCCGAAGCGGCCGCCGTGCGGGTCACGCGCACGGAAGCTGAACCCGTAGCGCGAGCTCAGCTCGCGCCCAAGGACACCAGCGCTGCGCTCGCCTAGAGCTGCCGTATGGACGCCATCGTCGCCGAAGCGTCATTGCGCATCGCACTGGTCGGCGTCCCCAATTGCGGCAAGACCGCGCTGTTCAACCGCCTGACGGGCAGCCGCCAGAAGGTAGCTAACTACCCTGGCGTCACGGTCGAGAGGCGCGAAGGCGAACGGCTGGCGGCCGACGGCCGGGCCCTGCGCATCCTCGATCTTCCGGGAACCTACAGCCTCACGCCGACGACCCTCGATGAGGCCATTGCGCGCGATGTCCTCCTGGGTCGCGTCGCGGACGCGCCCGCGCCGGGACTCGTGGTGTGCGTCGTCGACGCGGTGCATCTGCCCATCGGCCTGCGCCTCGCCCTCGAAGTGAAGCGCCTGGGCTTGCCCATGGTGCTGGCCCTCAATCGCATGGATGTCGCCGAGCGCCGCGGCGTGAAGATCGACATTGCGCGCCTGGCCACCGAGCTCGGCGTACCGGTGTTGCCGACCATCGCGGTGAAGCGTGGCGGCGCCGATGCGCTCATCGACGCGATTCAACCGTCGCTGTGGGAAGGTCACCGCCGCGTGGCTGCACCGGGGTGGCAGGAATCCAGTGCCGAAGACGCCGAGCAGACGCAGGTCGATCTGCGCGGTGTGCTCGCGGCCGTGGGTTACAGCGCGCCGCAGGAAAGCCACTGGATGGCTCGTTTCGATTCCGTGCTGCTGCATCCCCTGTATGGGCTGCTGGTGCTGGTGGCGGTCATGTTCGTGATGTTCCAGGCGGTGTTCAGCTGGGCGGAAGCGCCGATGGACTGGATCGATGCCGGCATGTCGTGGATGGCGGCAGCCACCGCCGCGAGCCTGCCCGCGGGTCCGCTGTCGAGCCTGCTGGTCAACGGTGTCATCGGCGGCGCCGGCGCCGTGCTGGTATTCCTGCCGCAGATCCTGATCCTCTTCCTCTTCATCCTCGCGCTCGAGGACTCCGGCTACCTGCCGCGCGCAGCCTATCTACTCGACCGGATGATGGGCGGCGTCGGCCTGTCGGGCCGCGCCTTCATTCCGCTGCTGTCCAGCTTCGCGTGCGCGATCCCGGGCATCATGGCCGCGCGCACCATCCCCGGCTGGCGCGACCGGCTCACCACCATCATGATCGCGCCGCTCATGACCTGCTCGGCGCGGCTGCCGGTCTACGCGCTGCTCATCAGCGCGCTGATTCCGGCCAGAGAGGTGGGCCCGTTCAATCTCCAGGGGCTGGTCCTGTTCACGCTGTACGTGGCCGGCATCGTCTCGGCGCTGGTCGTGGCCTGGGTCATGAAACATTTCGCCGGCGCGCGCCAGTACTCGCCGTTGATGCTCGAGTTGCCGGACTACCAGTGGCCGCATGCCGGCAACCTGTTGCTGGGCCTGTGGGAGCGCGTGAAGATTTTCCTCTCCCGCGTCGGCGGCATCATCCTCGCGCTGATGATCGTGCTGTGGTTCCTGTCTAGCTACCCGGCGCCGCCCGAAGGCGCCACCGGTCCACCGATCCAGTACAGCTTCGCGGGACGGCTCGGCGCGATGCTCGAATACCTGTTCGCGCCCATCGGCTTCAACTGGCAGATCTCCATCGCGCTGGTGCCGGGGCTCGCCGCACGCGAGGTCGCCGTCGGCGCGCTCGGCACGGTATACGCCATGTCGGCCGCGGGAGATGACGTCGCCGGCCAGCTCCAGCCGGTGATCGCAAGCACCTGGAGCCTGGCCACGGCCTGCTCGCTGCTCGCCTGGTATGTCTTTGCGCCGCAATGCCTGTCGACGCTCGCGGTGGTGAAGCGCGAAACCAATTCGTGGCGCTATCCCATCATCATGGCGGCCTATCTTTTCGCGCTGGCATACGTGGCCTCGTTCATCACGTATCGCGTCGTCGGGGCGTGGGCGTAAGGTCACAGCCATGGCACAGCAAATACTGGTTGCGGCCATCGTCGTCATCGCATTCGCGGTCAGCGCGTGGAAACTCGCGCCGGCCCGGCGGCGGTTGCGCGTGTTGATGGCGCTCGACGGCTGGACGGCCCGCCATCCCCGACTCGCGGGCTGGCGCGAGCAGATCTTGAAGCCACGCATCCTGCGAGCGGCGGGCTCGGGCTGCGCCGGCTGCGCGGCCAACGTCGGCGTCAAGCCGCACCACCCCCCGCGGTGACTCCTTTCGGTCGCGTCACGCTGGTGGCTTTTGGGCTGGGCGTGTTGCTGCTTGCGCCTTCCACGCGCGCGGCTGAACCTGTTCGGCAACTGCGCGACGACACGGGCGAAACAATTGCGCTGAGTTCCGCGCCCTGCCGCATCGTGTCGCTCGCGCCAGGGACCACCGCGATGTTGTTCGCCGCGGGCGCAGCGCACTGCATGGTCGGCACCATCGCGCACAGCAAGGAACCCGCCGAGGCGGCGAAAGTCCTGGTGGTAGGCGACGCGGAGACGCTCGATTTCGAGCAGCTGATCGGGCTGCGCCCGACCGTGGTGGTGGTGGCCGTGGATGTCGTGCAGCGCGCGCGCATCGATCGAATCCGCACGCTCGGCATTCCCGTCTACCAGGTTCACGTGACGCGGCTCGCGCAGATGCCCGAATCGCTGCGGCGGCTGGGCACGCTGGCGGGCACCGAAGCCGCCGCCAACCGCGAGGCCGACGCACTCGTCGCCGAGCTCGCGGCCATCCACACTCGCTACCAGGGTCGGGCGCCGATCCGTGTGCTGTACCAGATCTGGGACCGGCCTATCTACACCATCGGCGGCCAGCACGTGATCACCGACGCGCTGCGGCTGTGTGGCGCCGTCAATGTCTTCGCGGATCTCGGCACCGCGGCGCCCGCGGTCACACGCGAGGCGGTGTTGCTGCGCAATCCCGAGCTGATCCTCGCCTCGGCACCGCCCGGGGCGGCTGACGACTGGCTGGCCGAGTGGCAGAAATTTCCGGCGATGGCAGCGGTGCGCGACGGGCAGCTCGTGAAATATGTCGATGAACGCATCGACCGAATGGGCCCTTCGGTCATCGCAGCGACCGGCAACCTCTGCGCCCTCATCGACAAGGCGCGTTGAACCCGCGAGGTCCGGGGGCGCGTTCCACTTCCGATGGCTGTACCAGGATGCAAGGTGACGGTATCTTGCGAACCCGCGTCGATCGGAATCTTTTGCCCGGGCGAACGGTCACATGTATAGCCGCAACGGTCGCGGTAGGGAGAATTTCAATGAAAGCGTTGTTGCTGATTTCGGGAGTGGCCTTGGTAGTCAGCGGTTGTGCCAGCACCTCGACGCAAACGGCATGGGGCAAGCCGGGAGTGTCCAGAACCGACTACGGGATGGACGTCGGCATGTGCACCGGTCTCGCATCGCAGGAGGGCGGCGGTGGCCCCACCAACACTGCCGGTGGGATCAATGGCAGGAACAACACGGCCGGCGGCGGCGGCGCAGGACAGGCATCGCCGAGTCCTTCTGTCCCGGCTAACGGCACCTATTCGGGAATGGCTTCGGCCGATTTCGCGAATCGCGCGGCCAACCAGCAGCGCACCCAGCAGATGGCGGAGCAGCGCGCGCGCGCGGATGCGCTCAAGAGCTGTCTCGTGGATCGGGGCTACCAGGAGTTCGCGCTGACCGCGGAGCAGGCCGCGCACCTCGCCACGCTTCACAAGGGCAGCAACGAATATCTCGAATACCTCTACAAGCTCGGCAGCGACGCCGAGATCGTGGGCAAACAGAGCCGCGCCGCACCGGCGAAGTAGTCAGGCGACATACGCAGCAGGGGGAAGCAATGAGAACACCTTTGTTGTTGGCGGGAATCAGCCTCGCACTCAGTGGTTGCGCAAGCACCGCGCCGCAGACGGCCTGGGGCAAGCCGGGGGTGTCCAGGGTGGACTACGGCACGGAGGTCGGCATGTGCACCGGGTTCGCGGCGGCGCAGGAGAGCGGTGGCAACGGCGCCAACGGCGCCGGTGGCATCAGCGGCAGCAACAATTCAGCGACCGCCAACAGCCCTGGTGCATCCGGCGCAGCAGCGTCGAACAGCGCGGCCGCCTCCGGCAACGCGCGAGCTTCGCCTGAGCCGCTTCCTCCCGGCGGCAACTATTCGGGAATGGTCTCTGCCGATTTCGCGCAGCGTGCGGCTACACAACAACGCAGCCAGGAAATGGCCACGCAACGCGCGCGCGCCGTGGCGTTCAAGAGTTGCCTGACGGAACGCGGATATCGCGAATTCATGCTGACCGCAGAGCAGCGTGCGCACCTGGCGTCGCTGAAGAAAGGCGGCAACGAGTACCACGAATACCTGTACCAGCTCGGCAGCGATGCCGGCGTCATCGCCCAGGGCAGTGCGCCCGGCAAGTAGTCAGGCGGGAACCACGTCGAATGCAGCCGTCAGTCGGCGGCCGCCCCGATCGAATGGCACGGTTCCGTGCCATAGATAGGACGGGAACAACACGAGCATTCCGGCGGCGGGTTCCACCAGGTGGTCCGCTGCACAGCCGGGGTAGCTTGCGTCGGGTTCGCCGAATTTGAGCCAGCCCGCCTTGCCGTGCGCGCCGGACCCCGCGGCCGGAAGTTCCACGTAATAAGCCGAGCTGATCCAGCCCCGCGGATGAACGTGGTTCACGTGAAAACCGCCGGGCATGAGCCGCACCGACCACGATCCGTTGATACGGTATCCGGCACTCTTCCTGCGATCCGTTGGATGCGCTCGATCGCCGCGCAGGCGGCCGATGTAGTCCCTGATCGGTTCATCGACCAACGAGAAGAACGCGGCGATCACCGGATTGTCCGAAGGCAGATTGCGCTCGGTCTGCGAGCCCCCGCGCAGGCTCTGGTCGAGCGGGTGATGGTCGGTGCGGTGCAGGGCGGAGAGCTCGCGCGCGAATGCCGCGTTGAACTCCCCGATGGTGGAAAAGCCGGCCGGCGGCGCCGGCTGGTAAGTGCGCACCAGGCGCGGATAGTCGTGCAGGACCGCGTAACCCGCGTCGCCAGACAAACGCAGCGCCGTGGCGTAGTACGCGATCAGCTTCTGTTCGTCGGGGTCGCGAAGCAGCAACTCCTCGCAAAGCGCGCGCGCCTCCGCGTGGAGCCCACGCCGCAGCAGCGCCGGAATGAGATTGCGCTTCATCTGTACGGAATTCGGCGCCCGTTGCACGGCGGCGCGCAGCGAGGCCAGCGCCTCGTCGGAACCGTCCCGCTCATCTAACAACACGCCGACCGAGGTGAGGAACGCTGCCGAGTTCGGTGCGACCCGCAGGCCGTCCCGAAGTAGTTCGAGTGCGCGATCGGCGCGCCCCGCGTTGCGCAGCAGGCCCGCCGCCACCAGTCGCAGCTGCAGCTCCCCGGGAAAATCGCCGATCGCCTGCTCGAGACGTTGCGTGAAATGCTCACCGGGATCGCGCGCGTAGCACAGTCGCGCGAGATGTTCGTGCAGCGCTGCGTGCGTCGGCCAGCGCGCAAGGCCCTGCGTGAGGCGCGACTGCGCTTCGTCATCACGCCCGGCGAACTGCAGGGCAAGGGCCAGCTGGACTAACAACTCCGGCGAGTCCGCGGCCTCGAGCGCGAGCGCTTCGAGTTCACGCAGTGATTGATCCGCGAGACCGCATTGCGCGAGCAGCCCGGCACGTTCGAGCCGCAGCGGCCGGGATCCGGGCAGTTGCCCGAGCGCAATATCGAGCGCCGACAGGGCTGCTTCAAAACGTTGCATATTTGCATTGACGCGGGCGACGCACGCCCACGCTTCGGCGCTGTTGGCCTTGTCCACGATCGTCGCCGCGATTGCCACGGCCGCCTCCAGGTTTCCCGTGGAGGCATGGGAAACAACCAGTTGCAGCCGAGCCTGGTCCGTGGAGGTGGTCATCGACTGGTGCTCCCCGTTACCGAGGACACGACAAAAACTGGCTTGCCGAGACATGCGGTCCCACTGCAACTATTGGCAAAACGGGTCTTGCTTGTATTCGCGATGCGGCTACACTCCAAAAAAATACTAACAATCGGTTACCGAATTTAATCAGCTCGTAATCAGGTCTATACAGGGGGGGCATTACAGTGTCCAAGGCATCGAAAAAGTCGCGGCGTATCGCCGTGGGCGCGAATAAGTCGCGCTTCAAAGAATTATCCATATTTGCCGTCGGAGCCACGCTGCTGGCCCCGTACGCGATCGCGCAAAGCCAGGAACAGGATGCTGCGCCGACCAACACGTCGGCGGCGAAGTCCGATGAGGCTCTCACCGAGATCCTCGTCACCGGTATTCGCAAGGCCCTGCAGACTTCGCAGGAAATCAAGAAGGAATCCGACACGGTCGTCGACTCGATCACCGCGTCCGACATCGGTTCGTTCCCCGACAAGAGCGTGGCCGAAGCCCTGCAACGCATGAGCGGCATCACCGTCACGCGTTTCGCGGCGTCCGGCGATACCTCGCATTTCTCCGCTGAACCCTCCGGTGTCCTGGTGCGCGGCCTGCCGCAGGTACGCAGCGAATTCAACGGGCGCGACAGCTTCAACGCGAACAGCTCGCGCGGCCTGTCCTTCGGCGACGTCTCCCCCGAATTGATGGCCGGCGTCGACGTCTACAAGAACGCGACTGCCGAGATGATCGAAGGCGGCATTTCCGGCACGGTCAATCTGCGCACGCACAAGCCGTTCGACTCCGAAGGCTTCGTTGCCGCGTTCTCCGCCGAACTCGGCTACGGCTCACTGTCAGAAGATGCGGCACCCGCCGGCTCCATGCTGCTCAGCAACCGCTGGGACACGGGCCTCGGCGAGTTCGGCGTGATGCTGAACGCCGCCTATTCCGAAGTCGTCACCGAATCGCAAGGCGTGCAGTTGCTGCGCTTCTTCAACACTTCGGACGTCGACGCTTATGGCGGCGGCACCAAGTGGATGCCGGGTGGTGTCGACATCCGCAACAACACCTACACGCGCACGCGCAAGGGTGCCTCGTTCGCCACGCAGTGGCGCAGCCCCGAAGAATCCCTTGCCGCGACGTTGCAGTACAACCGCTCCGAGTATGAGAACAACTGGGAGGAGTATTCGCTGACGGCCGGTGTCGGCAACTCCCAGCAGCCTCAGAGCCTGGTCCTCAACTCGGAATTTGCCAAGCACCCCACGGGGACGCCGGCGTATGAGTTCGACAGCCGCGGCGTGTTCGTGCGCGGCGTCATCAACGACGTGTCCGACGGTTGGGCGGGTTCGACGAACAACCCGACCGTTGCGCATCCGAATGGCTACCGGAACCGACTCAACCCGAACGATGATCCCGCTACCCCCCAGGACGAACGGGTGCCGGCGCGTTACGGCAGCCCCGACTGGACCTGCTACACCTGGGCCGGTGAGTACCAAAACACGACTTGCCCCAATACCCGCGGCGCCGGCCTCAGTGCTGACACGCGCGCATCAACGCAGACCAACATCACCGAAGACCTGTCGCTCAACCTGCAATGGGACGTCAACGAGCGCATCGGCCTCAACTTCGACATCCAGAAAATCGAGTCGTCGGTCGTCAACTTCGACAACAGCGCCGACAGCAAGAGCGCGACCGATCTGCATCTCGACATCAGCGGCGACAAGCCGGTCTTCAGCTTCAGCCCGCCCACCGGTTATGGCTTTACCGCGGGTGGCTACGCCGATCCGCAGAACTGGTTCAAGGAATGGCAGATGGAGCACGCGGAAGACAGCTTCGGCGAAGAGCTTGCCGTTCGTCTCGACGCTGACTTCGATATCGGTGATGGCTGGCTCGATGCGCTGCGCGTGGGTGTCCGCACCGCGGACCGCGATCAGCAGGTGAACTGGTCTACCTACAACTGGGGTTCGGCGCAGCCGCTTTGGGGCTTGCAGAGCGACGTGCCGCTGTTCCTGAACCAGGGCATCTGGCAGGACACCTACACGCCGATCGACCTGGGTCCGAACCAGGTGGGCGGAGGGGTGTTCGAAGGCGGTACGTTCCTGCACCCGCGTTTCGACATCGTGAAAGACTACGAGGCCACGCGCGAGCTCTACGGCAACGGCAACAGCAATAGCTGGGTTGCACTGGCGGACCGCGGTTGCGTGGATCCCACCAGTCCAAGTGCCCTCTATTGTCCGGTCGAAATGCTGGACGTGGTCGAGGACACGCGGGCGGCTTACGTCATGCTGAAGTTCGGCGGAACCGACACCCAGCTCTTCGGCATGGACGTCAAAGGCAACATCGGCGTGCGCTATGTGACGACGGATGTGTCGTCGACCGGTGGCGCCCAGTTCGAGACGTACGTCGCGCCAAGTCCGCCGGATCCGGGTCGGTTCCCGGACCCGATCAGCCTGGTCCCACCCGATGACGAGGCATTCATGGACGGTGGTTCGTACACCGCCAGCGCTGGCGCCAAGCATTCGAACATCCTGCCGAGCCTGAACGTGCGCTTCGGAATCACCGACGACCAGTTCCTGCGGTTCGCGGCCTCGCGTTCCCTGGCGCGTGCCGACATGGGCCTCTACAAGTACTACTACACCGTGGATGTCGATGAAGGCGATTGCGCGGACGGAACTGTCACGTATGCCATCCCCGGCGATTGCAACAGTCAGCCCCTGGCGTGGACGCCGCGTTACTCCTCGAGCAGAGGCAATCCGACGCTCAAGCCGACTACCGCGGACCAGTTCGACTTCACGTACGAGTGGTACTTCTCGAGTGCCGGCTCGTTCACGGCGGCGCTGTTCTACAAGAAGTTCAACGACTACATCATCAAAGAGTCGACTGTCGAGTCGCTCACCAACAACGGCGTGACCCGAGACGTTGACGTGACGATTCCGGTGAACAAGGACGGCGCCAGGGTGACTGGGTTCGAGCTTGCCTATCAGACGTTCTTCGACAAGCTGCCCGTGCCGTGGAACGGCCTGGGTATCCAGACGAACTTCACCTACGTCGACAACAAGGGTGTGGACAATGCGGGCCTGTCGACCGTCTCCGGCGATGGTGGCACGAACCAGAGTGCCGAGATCACCTTGACCAATCTGCCGCTCGAGGGATTCTCGCCGCTCGCCTACAACCTCGTGTTGATGTTCGAGCAGCCAAAGTACTCGGCGCGTATCGCGTGGAACTGGCGTGACACCTACCTGATCAGCCAGGCGGACTGCTGTATCAAGCTGCCCATCTGGCAGGATGCATACGGCCAGCTCGACGCGTCGATCCACTACAAGCCGGGCTCGAGCTGGGATGTGTTCCTCGATGCGCAGAATCTGACCCAACAGGAGACCGTGCTGCGTCAGCAGGTCAACCAGGAAGGTCTGAAGCTGCCGCGTTCATGGTTCACGAACGACTTGCGTCTACAGCTCGGCGTTCGGTATCGCATCCAGTAAGGCTCGTTGCAGAGCAACCGGGCGCGCCGTATTACGATACGGCGCGCCCTTTTTCTTGGGTGTCTCGAGGAGGTAACCCCACGTGCCTGTCCCGCTCAGGATCGTGATCGTCGGCGGCGGCACGGCCGGCTGGATGACCGCCGCGGCGTTCGCGTCCGTCTACGGGCCGCAACTGCGGAACATCCGCCTCATCGAGTCGAGCGAGATCGGCATCGTCGGCGTTGGCGAAGCCACGCTGCCGCACATTCGCTTCTTCAATCGCCGCATCGGCATCGACGAGCGCGAGTTGATGGCGCACACCCAGGCCACGTTCAAGCTCGGCATCGAGTTCGTGGACTGGGCGCGCGTCGGCGACAGCTACATCCACCCCTTCGGCGCCTACGGGTCGCGGATTGCGGGTGTGCCATTCCATCACTACTGGTTGCGCCAACGCGCGAATGGCGACTCGAGATCCATCGAGGACTATTCGCTGCCCATCATCGCCTCGCGGATGAACCGGTTCGCTCTGCCCTCCGATGATCCCAGCACGGTGATGTCCACCTTCGGATACGCCTTCCAGTTCGACGCGTCGCTATATGCCACTTACCTGCGCGGCTTCGCCGAGCGACGCGGGGTACAGCGGACCGACGGCAAGATCATCGACGTGAAGTTGCGGCCTGAGGACGGCTGGGTGGAATCGGTGCAGCTCGCCGATGGCTCGGTGGTGACCGGCGACCTGTTCATCGACTGCTCCGGATTCCGCGGGCTGATCATCGAACAGGCGCTGAAGACCGGCTATGACGACTGGACTCGCTGGTTACCCTGCGATCGGGCGGCGGCCGTCCCCTGTGAAAGTCATGGGCAACTGACGCCCTACACGCGCGCCACGGCACGCGAGGCGGGATGGCAATGGCGCATTCCACTGCAGCACCGCACCGGCAACGGCTACGTCTACAGCAGCAATTTCATCAGTGACGACGAGGCCGCTTCGAAGCTGCTCTCGAGACTGGATGGCAAGGCGCTGGCGGACCCGCGATTTCTCAGGTTCACCGCAGGCCGGCGCCGCAAGACCTGGAGTCGCAATTGCGTGGCCATCGGGCTGTCGGGTGGATTTCTCGAACCGCTCGAGTCGACGAGCATTTACCTGATCCAGATCGCCATCACCACGCTCGTCGACTACCTCACCGATCGCGCTGTGACTGGCGGCAAGTTCGATGAACGAGTCGTCGACGCGTACAACCGATGGATCGAAATGGAGTACGACCGGGTGCGCGATTTCCTGATCCTGCACTATCACGCGACCGAACGTGAGGACGCGCCCATCTGGAACTATTGCCGTTCGATGAGTGTTCCGGACAGCCTCATCCACAAGATGGAGCTGTTCCGCGAACGTGGACACGTAATCACATACAAAGATGGCCTGTTCCTCGAACCGAGCTGGCTCGCCGTCTACCTGGGGCAGCGGGTGATGCCGCGCGGCTACGACGGTCGCGCCGACGCGCTCGACGGGGTGAAAGTTTCGGCGGAACTCGAGCGGGTGCGGGCGCAGGTGATGACCGCCGCCGCGCGCATGCCGCACCACGAGAATTTCATCGGCCAATATTGTCCGGCGACGCCGCGAAGCCAGATGCCGGGGGCCATGGCGTGAGTGATCCCATTCGCAAGATCATCGTCGCGGGTTCAGGGTCCGTCGCATGGATCGTGGCAGCCGGCCTTTCGCGCGCGATGCGCCATCGCGCGGTGGAGGTCAGCATCGTCGCGACCGAGCCGGACGGCGCGGTAGCTGGATACTGGACGCTGCCGTCGCAACGCGGCATGCACGCTCTGCTGGGTGTGAACGAACCGCATTTCATCCATCACACCGGATCC
>Ga0190274_10001328_pt1 | contig 14535 bp, 12 predicted proteins | sample Popmic531T_FD_133002 | JGI IMG/M metagenome (GOLD analysis project Ga0190274, IMG submission 133002) | Populus adjacent soil microbial communities from riparian zone of Yellowstone River, Montana, USA - 531 T | ecosystem: Environmental > Terrestrial > Soil > Riparian zone | place: USA: Montana...
GCTGCATAGCCACAATGCAGCCCGTGTCGATGCGTAGGAGTTCGCCAGGGCCCAACGTCCGTTCGAAGAGCGTGCCACCAGCATGAACGAAGGCCAGGCCGTCTCCCTGCAGGCGCTGCATGATGAAGCCCTCACCGCCGAAGAGACCGACGCCGAGCCGCTTCTGAAAGGCGATGCCGATGGAGACGCCCTTGGCCGCGACGAGAAATGAGTCCTTCTGCGCGATGAGCTCGCCACCGATGTCGGCGAGATGGACGGGGATGATCTTGCCAGGGTAGGGCGCTCCGAAGGCGACCTTGCGCTTGCCAACGCCGCGGTTGAGGAAGACCGTCATGAACAGCGACTCGCCGGTCAGCAGCCGCTTGCCGGCGCCGAGCAGTGCGCCCATGAAGCCACTTTGCTGCTGCGATCCGTCGCCGAAGATTGTCTCCATCTCGATCCCGTCGTCCATATACATCATGCCGCCGGCTTCGGCGACCGCGGCCTCGTTCGGATCGAGCTCGATTTCGACGTACTGCATGTCGTCGCCGAAAATCTTGTAGTCAATCTCGTGCATCCCTGGCATGTATCCCCCCAAAGTAGTCGCCCTAGTAGATACGGAGACTGGCATGGTCCGCAAGACGGCCAACGCGTTCACGAGGCGCTCCGGAAGGGAAGGTCTGAGGAAACGGAGAGCCAGTCGTGCAGAGTCGGACGAGGTCAGGCAGGCGCTACGAGCGCCAGAAATGCCGACTACGGCGCGGTGGCGCCGGTTTCGGCAGCGCCGCCGCCGTGAATCCAGTCAGGATATCCGCCGACGAGGGCGGCGACATGAGCAACGCCATGCTGCAACAGTACCAGTCCAGCCTCCGCCGCGGATTGTTCGGCCGCGCACGAACAGTAGGTCACGACGAGCCGCGTGCCGGCCAGGCGACGAATTGAATCGGAGCGTTCGGCGATCGCTGTGGCTGGTGCATGAACGGCGCCGGGAATGTGGCCGCTCTTGAATGCCACATCGTCGCGCACGTCCACGACGAACACCTCGTTGGCGGTCGCCTTGGCACGGAACTCCGCCTGCGTGACGCGCGGCACGTCGATCGCGGTCTGATCTGAAGGGCGTGACTGGTGGGCGCCGGCGCCGACACCGGCTGCGATCACCGTGGAGAGGACAATTGTCAGACTGCGGATCATGCCCTGTTCATCGGCACCATCCCGGGCCAGCAGTATGGCCCTGACCGCCAACGCCTTCGTGTAGAGCCCGCTCAGGCAGCAGTCGAGGGTGTTCGTGTGAGAGCCCGAAGCCATCTATACTTTCGCCATGTCGCAGAGCGCGCCGGAAGCCGCCGGCCTCGGCCGTCTGTTCCTGCTGATCGTGCTCACCGAAACGCTCGTCATTTCCGCGCTCTATTGGTTCGGCGTGTATTTTTCCTGATTTGATGAGCGGGATCGACTGGGCCATTGTCGTCGCGTACCTGGTGTGGGTCGTCTGGGACGGCCTGCGGCTAAGCCGCAACACAAATGCGGTCGAAGGCTACTTTCTCGCGGGCCGCAGTCTGCCTTGGTGGGCCGTCGGCCTGTCAGTGATGGCCACGCAACTCAGCGCCATTACCATGACCAGCACGACGGGGCAGGGGTATGCCGATGGCATGCGCTTCGTGCAGTTTTACTTCGGCCTGCCGATTGCCATGATCATCCTGTCGGTGACCGTCGTGCCGTTCTTCTGGCGCGCCAAGGTCTACACGGCGTACGAGTACCTCGAAGGCCGTTTCGATCTCAAGACGCGCACGTTGACGGCGGCCCTGTTTCTGATTTCGCGGGGCCTCTCGTGCAGCGTGATTGTCGCAGCGCCCGCCGTGATTCTCTCGATTGTGCTGGGCTGGAACCTGACCTTGACCGTCCTGCTCATCGGCGCACCAACCGTCGTCTACACGATGGTCGGCGGTGTGCAAGCTGTAACGTGGACCGACGTCAAACAGATGGGAATCATCGTGGCTGGCATTGTCGCCGCCGTGATTGTGCTGGTGGCGTCGCTGCCCGACGGCGTGACGTTCGTCAAGGCGATGCATCTCGCAGGCGCGGTGGGGAAGACGCGGGCGCTCGACTTCACCTTTGACGTCCATCAGACCTACACGTTCTGGTCAGGCCTGATTGGCGGCCTGTTTCTGGCGCTGTCGTACTTCGGCTGCGACCAGAGTCAAGTACAGCGCTATTTGACGGCAAAGTCAGTCACCGAAGGCCGGCACTCCCTCTACATGAGTGCGTTCGTGAAAATTCCGCTTCAGGCGCTCATTCTGCTCACGGGCGTCCTGATGTTCGTCCACTTCCTGTTTCATCGGGGGCCGATGCTGTTCAACTCGGCGCCCCTCGCGAGGATCGAGGCGAGCGCGCGCGCGGGAGATTATCACTCGCTGGAAATGGAGTACGGTCAGGCGTACGAGCGCCGCCGTGCCGCGGCCTCGACGCTGACCGTGACGAGCGATGATGTCGAGGCACGCAGCGCCTTTGTGGCGGCCGATGCCGCGGTACGCGACGTGCGTGCGCGCGCTGTTGGAGTCGTGAAGGATGTGACGGGTGACACCTCGTGGACCGACGTCAACTACGTGTTCCCGACCTTCGTGACGCGCGATATGCCAGTTGGCCTTGTCGGTTTGATCATCGCGGCGATCTTCGCCGCGGCCATGTCCAGTATCGCCGCGGAATTGAATTCGCTGGCGACGGCCACCGTGATCGACGTCTACAAGCGGCTGATTGTGCCTGCCGCTCCCGATGGTCACTATTTGACCGTGTCGAAGTGGGCCACAGCGGCCTGGGGTGTCTTCGCCTGCCTGATGGCCGTGTACGCCGTGCGGCTGGGGTCGCTCATCGAAGTCGTCAATCGCTACGGATCGTACTTTTATGGATCGCTGCTCGGCGTCTTCATCCTGGCGCTCGGCGTGAAGCGCGCCAACGGACACGGCGCGTTCGTCGGGCTCTTGGCCGGCATGGCGGCCGTCGCCTATGTAGCGACCACATGGGGCATCGCGTACCTCTGGCTCAACGTAGTCGGCGCCGTCGTGGTCACGGTCGTCGGGTTGGCCGTGAGTCTTTTCAGCGGCCCGGCGCGTGTGCGGGCGTAGTGTGTGGTCGTGGTCAGGCCTTTAGGCCTGGCGGATCCGGCAGACCTGAAGGTCTGCCCTACGCAGGTCCCGCAAGGAGGTGCGAGCTACGGACACCGGTCGGCGACCTTCCGCATCGACTGTACCGTCAGCACGGTATTTTCCTGGGGCCGTCTGGGATCGCGCTCGGTGACCGATCCGGTAACTTCGACCACGTGTCCGACCTCTGCCGCAAAATCCATCGCACCGGCCGCAGTGAGCTGATAGATCGCGGTGCCTGATGCAGTCTTGGTGATGAGTTTGAAGACCGGCGACCGCGCGGCCGCGTCGCGCTCGAGACAGCCGCTGATGGTGATCGTCCGTTGGCCCCTGGCTAGAACCGACCTGCCGACGAACAGCGAGACCGCGAGCGCTCCGATCAGCCACAACGCCGATCGTCGGCTCCCCGAATTGTCAGTAGCGAACCATGTAGATGAGGTCGACACCGCTGCGCTCCTTGTGATTGTCGAGATGCCGATCGGCGACGCCGAGGGCAATCGAGGTGACGAGCCGCAATGCGCTCGCAATGCGGTACTCGACCGAGACCAGACTGCTGTCGCCGCGTCCCACTTCCTGTCTGACGCCGATATACAGGCGCGTGCCGACCTGGCTGCCGAGAGCCACGACGGGCGCCGACGAGTCGGTGGGCGCCTGAATTTCGACCATGTCGAGGTTGAGCGCCCGAGCGATTGAGTCCGCCACTGGCGCTGCGACCATGCCGGCTGCCATGGACGCCGCCCGCTCGCCCAGTGCCGTGCGCTCGCCCGTGCCCAGATCGTTGACCGATTGACCGAACACGATTAGCGACAGTACATCGGCGTCGTCAAGTGCCGGGCGGCTGGACAGATCGATGGTCGGGTCGCGCATCGTGCCTCCGACGTGCACTGACGCATCCACGCCCGAAATGGTCCGCGTCGCCGTGACGTTCAAGGCCGGGTCGATCGGCGTGGCTCCCTGAAATCGGACGGTGCTGTCGCGCTCGACGTCAAAACGCCGGCCCTGGAACGAATAGAACCCCCGAACCAGCTCCAGGTTGCCAACGGCCGTCAACGGTCCGCCGGGCCGCTTCTGCAAATCAAGCGTCCCGCCGGCGACAAGATTCATGTCACCCAGGCTGACAAGTGAGCCTCCGGTGCGCAGGTCGCGGCCGCGAAGCACGAGATCGTCGGGCAGATCGAGGCGCACATTAAGATCCATGCGGCCGAACAACGTGTCGCGAGACGGGGCGCCTTCGCCTGGCGATTCGGCGGTGAGGGCTGGGTCATCTGGTACGAGCGGCTGCGTGGCGTAGACCCGCTTGGTCGTCGTCTCGAGCACCTGATCGACTTCGATCCGGCCGCCGGCGAGGCGCACACGACCTTCGATCTTCGGCGCGCGCAGGTCACCGTCCGCCCGCAAGTCGGCATCGATTTCGGTTCTGCCGAACTTGTTGTTGAGGATCCGGAAACCATCCGCGCCAATCCGCATGTTCATCGAACGGAGGCCGTCGTTGGCGAGCACATCGAGGCCACCCTGGGCGACGAGTGCGTGGCCGGCGTCATCGAGCACACGGAACTCCCGCACATCGAGATGCCCCGCCTTGAACGCGAGCTGCGCGGCCAGGCCCTGGTACCGTACGCCGCTGGCGTCGACGGTAAACGACCCGTTCTCGAGTACGACGTCGCCGTTGACGACGGGGGCATTGCGGGCGCCGGAGACATGGAAATCAAACGTCCCTGTGCCGCCAATCGCGCTTACTTCGCTGGTGAAGGCTTGAGCTATCGCAAGGTCCACCGGCGTGCTTGTCACCCGTAAGTCGAGTCCAGGACCGGAGAGCGGCACCGATCCTTTGACGGTCAGCCGGTTCGCCGCCGTCTGCACCAACTCGGCGTCGACGATGGCCACGGCATTGTCGTAGGCAACATGAGCGCGCGCATGCTCGAAATGCACCTGGTCGACCCGCGGGTCGGTGATCGTGACGTCGGCCACCGCCTCGGGAGCCTTCGCGGATCCCCGCACGGTAATGTTGCCGTCGGCCACCCCGCCGAATGCGCGACGGCCGAGCAAGAGACTATTGATGTCCTCGATACGAACGCCACGCGCCTGAATGGCGAGTTCCTCGCCGGCCTGAGCGAGCGGCTGCAGCGCGAGGCCGCCGCTGATGTCAATCTGCTGTGTGTCACGCACGAGCGTGAGTCTGTCGACGCGGATCCGGTCCGGCCCGATGCTGAGACGGGCCTCCTGGCCTTGCGCGAGCGCCCACGTCGTTTGTCCGGCCGTGATCTGGGCGTGTCGCAACGTCACGGTCCGTGTCTCGGGTTGGAAGCCAATGACGCCGCCGATTTCAACCGTCCGCGCGGTTTCTTCCAACCGCGTGTCGAGCGTCAGCTCGCGGCCGTCGAGGTTGGCTTTCGTCTCCATGCGCACGACATCGAAGCCCGAAAATTTCACAAACGCGGCGCTCACGGTACCGTCGCCTTTCGCACGAGTGAGGTCGCGATCGGGCAGTTCCATCGCAAAGACGGTGTCGAGCGTCAGGGCCGAGGCCTTCGTGCCGTACGCCAGTTGACGGCCGTTCAGTTTGCCCCGGGCGATCGGGCGATTGGACGGTCCTGTAATGGCAGCCTCGAGGTCCGCGGCGCCGGCTAGCGGTAACCCGGCCAGCGCGCCGACACGCGTCAAGTCATCACTCGACGCGGTGAGGGTAAGCGCAGAATCGCCCTCCGGTCCGAGCGCGACGATGCCGGCTGCCGACACACGCGTGTCGATGGCCTCGATCGTCAGACTCCGGATCGTCGCGAGGCCGCCGACGAGGTCTCCGTCAATCACCGCAGCCGTGATGGGCTGTTCCCGAAATGTCGAGGGGCCCAATACAACCTGGCCGGATACATCGATACTGTCGATGCTGAACGGACCGTGGAAGTCCGGCAAGGCAACCCGAACATCGGCCGTTCCGTTGAGATCCATGGCCGGTGATGAAGCCCATCCCGTCGTTGCCTGCGTGACTCCGGCAAAGTCGCCGGCGGCGGTGATCTCGAGCCGCGATCCAGCGAGAGTCGTGCCGACCTGCAACCGCGTCGTCCGCGTGCCGCCGAATTCCGAATCGGTGAGCGTTGCCGTTGCCCGCAGCACGCGATCGCGAGGCCTCGTGCCGCTCCCTTCGGCCTCGAACGGACCGTTGATCGTGCCGGCGAAGCGAGGTTCCGCCAATAGCGGCAGCTCGAGCGGCCCGGCAAGCCGCCCGAGGTTCAGACCCGTGATGGTGCCTGAGGCGCTGTAGCCTATTGGTCCACGCGACCAGCTCACGCGGCCCCGCGTGCCCTTTGCGAGCACGGCCCCTTCGAACTGCGATTGCTCGAGCACCGTTTCGGCAGTCGAGCGTCCGGGACCGACCGCAAGCGTGTATCTGCCGGCAAGGTTGGTCTCGAACGGCGGCAGCCGTAGGGACGCCGGAAGTGCCGTCAGTCTCAAGTGGCGGTAGGTGCCGTGACCGCTGAACTGCCAGGGCTGACGGTTGGAGACCACAGCAAATCGCCAACGGGCGTCGATGGACAATGCGGCGTCGTAGGCTCGCGCGGTACCTGCAAACGCGAGCGTGCCATTGCTGAGAGTGCCGGTCAAATCGAGATCCTGGCCCTCGTACCCCATCGCTGCGGCGTGAGGGCCGGCAAAACTAAACGTCAAGGACGCGGGTGCCCCTTCGGTAAGCACGGCCTGTACGTCCGCCCGCCCTGTAATGATGGACGTGACCTGATCGCCCAAAAGTGGGGCGAGATCGAAGGCCATCAGGTCCACGACACCTCTCAGGCGTCGCGTCGCCTGCTGCCGTTTGCCCTCCAGCCGTCCAGCCGCTCGAGCGGGACCGCGTTGGAGATCGAAGGTGGCGTCGATATCGTCGAACGAACGCGCGAAGGTGCCTGCGAGCGATCTGATATCGAAGCCCGAGGGCTCGTCGTGAGCCGAGAAACGAGCGAGTTCCAGCGACACGCCCTGGTCCTCTCGCGACACACGCGCGTCGAAACTCACATTCCGGAGCATTCGCGGGGCTGCCCGTTGGGGCGTGACGGTGACCTGCGCATCGGTCGTCCCGAGATGGGAGATGACGAAGCGGGTCGGGGGACCGCCTGGCCGGACCTGAGGTTTGAGAATTGACTCGACGTTCCAGCCGTCCTCGGTCTGGATCAGATGAATTCTGGAACCCTGAAAGGTGACGTCGGCCAACACCAGCTGGCGGCGCGCCAGCATCAGCGGATCGTAGCGGACTTCGACACGGGCCGCTTCGAAGAGAGGCACACCATCGACCGAGAGGGTTACGTCATCGAGCACAGCGCCGTAGAAGAGCGACCCACCCAGCCGTCCGATCGAGAGCCGCGCATGAAGCACACGATTGGCGCGGTCGAGCGCGATGGCCAGCAGCTTTTCTCTGGCCCACGAAGTCTGGAGGACGATGAGACCGGCGAGCACGATCGCGACCAGCGTCAGCACCGTCCATCCTGCGAATCGCAGCAGCCGTCGCATTGAAGGTCTCAGAACGTTTGTCCGATGCCGAGGTGCAGGCGCCAATGACGCTGTTCAGGGTCGCCATTGATTCGAAGCCCCTGGATTGGATTCAGCTGAATGCCGAGATCCACACTCACCGCCCCGATCGGCGTTCGGTAGCGGAGACCCGGCCCGAAATCGACACGCATCCGCATCCGCTCAACACTGAGGTCGGCCGATCCCACCTGTCCGGCGTCCACGAAGACCAAAGCAGAGAGCTTGTCGCGCAATGGAAATCGGAGTTCGGTCGACATCGCGACGCGAGTACGCCCGCCAATCGCCAGGCCCTGCTCATCGAGCGGACCGACTTGATACCGTCCCCAGCCTCTCAGGCTCGTCGCGCCTCCGAGAAAATAACGTCGCGAGAACGGGACTGTGAGCGGATCGCGTGCGATTACCGATCCGAAGCTCGCGCGATTGGCCCACACCAGGCGACCGACGGGTACAAACCCGCGTCCTTCGACGAGGACTTCATCGAAGCGATATTTCCCGAGCAGCCATGGCGCCGCATGTTCCAGGTGGAGCGTGAGCGCGGTGCCGCGTGTCGGTTGAACCGGATCGTTCACCGCAATCCGTTCCAAGTCCAAGTCAATTGATCCGAGCGTGCCGGCAGCGCGGCCGGTCACCGGATCGAGACCGAGCGCGATGCGTTCGTCGTGGCTCGAGAGGTCGTCGAGTGCCTCGGGCCGAATGCCATATCGGAGGTACTCGTGGATGTAGCTCAAGCGCGTCACGTAGTGGACCGACGACTCGTCAAGGCGGCCGAAGCGCTCGCCACGACGCGCCAGCGTAACCCGTCCGCCGTAGTTCTCCGAACTGTAGGCGAACTGCTGCAGGCGTTCGGCGCGACCGCCGAAGGTGAGCGACCAGGCCGGGCCGAGAAAGAACGGCTCGGTGAGGCTGGTGATGACCCCGAGATCGACGACCGAGGCGCGCGCCTGGACGTCGGCCTTGCGGGCACCACCCATGAAATTGGCATGCTGCCAGAGGAGGCTGCCACGCGGACCTTCGTCGGTGCCGTAGCCCGCGCCGACTCTCAGTAAACGGGGCGGGCCCTCAGCGACGGTAATGTGAACCGGCACGCTGTCACCGCGGCGTTCCTCGAGCCGCGGTGCGACATTCGCGAAGTCGAACGGTCCAAGGCTCGCCAAGCGCCGCTGCGAGGCCTGGAGCAGCCGCTCCTGAAAGAGATCGCCAGGCTCGAACGCGAGCTGTCGGCGCACGGTCGTGGTGTCCACTGCCTTGAGGCCGTCCATCGACACTTCGCCAAAACGCATGGCCGGGCCGGAGTCGGCGCGAACGGTGAGGATGACCTGGTTCGGATCGCCGTCGGGCCGCTCGCCGATATCGACGCGGGAGAGCGGATATCCGTTGTCGCGGAACAGCCGGCCGGCCATGTCCTTGACGGACCGTACTTGAGTGCGATCTCGCGGCTCTCCAGCGCGCAACGGAAGATCCGCGACCTGCTTGCGTACCGATGCCGGCAGGTCCTCAAAGCCTTCGTAGCGAACCTCCTGGATCCGCACGGGCTGGCCTTCGTCGATGTCTATCCGCAGGCGGACAGATTTCCGGTCGGCTGCGAGATCGATGTGAACACCCGTAACGCGTTGTTTCGGATACCCGCGATCCGCGTAGTAGGCGTGAATACGCAGCAGGTCAGCTTCGAACTCGGCTCGATCGAAGTAGTGGCGAGCCGACCAGGGCAACCAGCCGCTTTCGCGGGTGGCCAGCACGCCGGTGAGCGCGGATGTCGGAAAGGCCTTGACCCCGGAAAACGAGAGGTCTTTGACGACAACATCGCCGGCCTCGTGACACGCGGCGAGGCCCGCGACAATGCCAAGGACAGCAATAAGCGGGCGGAAGTGAACCCAAAAAGGTCGTGCCAGGAGCGCCACACGTGTACAGTCGCAAGTCACATGCCAGAGCGACGCCCTGAGTCCGGACGCCGACCCTGTCTGCGAACTGTGGCAGGCGGGATGCGGCAGGCGCACCTTTGCCCAATCCGTGTAAATCGGCGGCTTACGGCCCGACGGGTTCGAAGCTCAGATTCCGCACGCTGGCCCGATTGATGACCAGTCTGCTCACCACGCCTTCCGGATTGCGGGTGAAACGAATCAAATCGACAAGCGGTCCGTAGAACCCGTCGCGCAGGATTGGCTCGAGGCGACGTCAAAGACGGTGGATGGTGAGATTGGCACCGCCCGCTCGACGTTCGCCGTCCCGTAGCCGCGCTCGAAGACGATCGCGCCGCTGCGGCTGACTCCGACGCCGCAGCCCGGTGAGTCTCGCTTGTTCCATTCGGCAAACTGCGCGTCGACTCGCGCACCGGCGGACTCGTCCCGGTGCGAACCGCAGGCGGCGCCGATGATGCTGAGGACGACAGCGATAAGCAAGCCGCGCGTGTTCATGGCCGATTTCGGTTTCACGCCTCCGGCACTCCAGGTGCGCGTGGTCGCGTGACGGCGTAGAGGACGAGAATCGCCGTGAGGAGGCCAGCGGCCACGAGCGGCGCCACGACGTCGCCGGTGGCGCCCCGTACGACGAGCAGCGTGCCGCAGACGAGTGCGCCTCCGATGGGTACAAGTGCCGGCAGTGGAATCGGCGACGTCGGTTCGCTCGGCCGCCGCGCCAGGACGAGGTCTGAGACGTTCATCAAGACGAATACGCTGAGCAGGAGCAGCACGGTGGCTGCCGCCAGCTGCGCGATGTCTCCGAGCGACACGATGATCGCAGCGACAACGTACATCGCGATGACCGCGTAGTGCGGTGTGTGGCGGACGGGGTGCACGCGCGCGAGCGGCCCTGGCAGGAGCTTCTGCCGCGCCATGCCAAAGACCAGACGCGATCCCATGACGAAGTTGATAAGCGCCGTGTTGGCGACAGCGAAAATCGTGATGACGGTGTAGACGGCCGCCGGCATCCACGGCGCAGCCCGCGCCATCACGACGCCGAGCGGCGCCGGCGCGCCCGCCAGCTCGCGCCACGGCACGACCGAAACGGCCGTCACCGAGATCAGCAGATACAGCACCGTGGCGCCACCCATCGCGAGGATCAGCCCGCGTGGCACGGTGCGGGCAGGGTCCTTCACTTCCTCGGCAACATTCAAGGTGTCTTCAAAACCCATGAACGCAAAGAACGTCAGCACCGACCCTTGCATGACGAGCAAGCCCGTGGAGGCCCATCCGACATCCACCGGCAGCTCCAGCAGGTCCTGCGTTCCCCAGAAGCGCGCGCCGAAGATGATGACGAGCACCAGGCCGCCAGCCTCGATCACCGTGCAGATGGCGTTGAACCAGAGCGATTCGCGCAGACCGCGCCACACGAGCACCGCGAGCAGTGCCAGATAAACAAGCGCGATTGCGAGGGCCGGTACCGCCTCCAGTCCGAACAGCGACCGCACGTTCTCTCCGACGATACGAGAACCGGTAGCCATCGAAGTAAGACCGGAAGCGACAACCGACAATCCGACAACGTAGCTCAGGGCCGGACGTCCAAACGCGCGATGCACGATGTAGGCGGCGCCGCCGGCTCGCGGGTAGCGCGCGCCGAGTGAGGCATAGGTGAGGCCGGTCAGAAGCGCGCCGACCATCGCCATCACGAACGCGGCCCACACTGCGCCTCCCAGCACGCCGGCCGCGCGGCCGACGAGTCCGTAGATCCCGGCGCCGAGCATCGACCCCAGGCCGTAAAGGGCGAGCATGCTCGTGCCCATGGTCCGCTGCAGTTCGGGACCGTCCGCTCGAGGGAGATCATTCATGTCTGACGAATCCGATCTATGCTCGCTGGCGGGGGATTACATGGTTGGAAAGGTTACGGAGATCACATCTACATCGAAGAAGGGCTTTGAGGACGCGATCGCCAGCGGTCTCGCTCGGGCACACAAGACGATCCGGAACATCAAGAGCGCGTGGGTCAAGGAGCAAACCGTGCGTGTCGACAAAGGAAAGGTGGTCGAGTACCAGGTCAACATGCTGGTGACCTTCGTCCTCGACGACTAAGTCCCAGTTCCCCGCTGAGGCTTTTTCCAGTGCCGGCGCGGCGCTCGCGGTCGCACTCTCGCCGGGACACTACGGCGAGGCAAGCCCGCGACCTAACAGTCGCTACCCTCGGCCTGGCTGACGGTTTGACCATGTGCGCGGCGCCGTCATCCGTATGTGCCCGCGCTGATCCTCAGGCTTGGTGTGCGCCTTGGTATGGCCCGTGAAGTGCGCTTGCCGGGCCTTTGGATCGAAGAACGCCTGCGGCTTCGGTTCAGTGGGGATCGCCGGCGCAAGCTCGACTTCGGCGGAGGCCGGTGTTGAGAGCGGCTTCGTCGGCTTTTGGGCGGCCGGTTTCCTCTTCACCTTTGTTGGAGGGGCCTTGCGAGCCAGCTTCTTCGAGGCTGCCTTCTTTGGCGCGATCTTGAACTTTGCCCGGCCGGCCGCCTTCACCTTCTTTGTCCCGCGGTCACGTCTCGTTTCAACCCGCTTCTTTGCCACACCGTCCTCCTCGCCGTCACTCCTGCGGTTACAGGCGGAGCGATCCGAACGCCCGTTTGGGCGGCTCGTTCGAAGTCACCAGCCGAATGAATTCTTGAAACGCGCTGTGCGCGGTATCGACGGCTACATCGTCCGCCGGCCTACCGCCATCCGGTAGACCGCCAGCACCACGATTGCTCCGACAATCGACATCAGGAGTCCGGCAGGTTCACCAGGCTGGTAGAGACCCATCGCTCGGCCCACGAACCCGCCAACGATGGCGCCGACAATGCCGAGCAGCATCGTGACGATGATTCCGCCGGGATCACGCCCGGGCATGACGAGCTTGGCGAGTGCGCCGGCGATGAGACCAAACAGGATCCAACCGAGAAGGCCAAACATGGGAATACCTCACTGACAGGCCATCCCACTCACAGGATGTGTCCTTGCCACCTGCCACCGTTGCGATTTGGTTGCCAACCCGGGTGAATCCGATCTGTCAGCATCCGGCCGATCAGGTCCGCCCCGTCGCCGCGTGGCCGCGGCACCGATACGCCGTTATTAACCCGCGGCCTTCCCTATCCCTGGAGTGGCCGCCCCCCTGAGCGCCAGTCCTGCCAGGCCTTCCCGGTGGCACGTTACAATCAACGAACGCCAGCACGATATCCAGAGCCTCCCGGCCGCTATCAATTGCGTTTCCACGCGCACAGCAGTACTGCCGACAGGAACGGCAGCGTGTTTGTCGACCTGGAAGTACCGGATGGCACTCGATCCCGGCTCAGCCTCCGGGATCGCGCTTGGCGCGCCGGCTGCTGAGACCGCGCCACCGATCGAGGCTGTGACCCGGCTGTTGCCGCTCATCCCCACGACACGACGCGAGTTCACGACAAGCGAACGCGTTCAGGCATTCGTGCGCGTCTTTCAAGGCGCCAGGTCGCCTCTTTCGGCGGTCACCATGCACACGGAGGAGATGACGGACGCGTCCGACCGGGTTACGTTCGATCGCACGGCGACGATCGCATCGGAGTTGTTCGGCGCCAGAAGTTCGGCGGATCACGCCGTGGAGCTGCCGATGGACACGCTGAAGCATGGTCCGTACCTGCTGACGATTACCGCGCGCGCGCCCGCAGGCGCACCCGTCAGGCAGGAAGTGCTGGTCGTGCGCTTCGTGCATGGCCAGCCGGCGCTGCACCGGTCACGTCACGGCCAGAGCTCGAATCGGCACCTGCACGTGAATGGCCGTCCCACGGTCGGGCGCCGTCGTAACCTTGAAGATCCCGCCGACGAGCCGGGCGCGTTCTTCGAGGCTGAGCAGGCCTAGACCACGGCGCGCTCCCTCTCCATCCTGATCGAATCCGCGGCCGTGGTCGACAATGGTCAACTCGACGAGATCCAGGGTCTGCGTGAGAGACACGCTGGCATCTCGAACCCCTGCATGTTTGGCGACGTTCCGGAGTCCTTCCTGCACGATGCGATATAGGCACACGGCGATGTCGCGCGGAAGCGGCGCGAGTGCTTCATCCGCGCGGAAGCGCACGTCGAGCCGATTCTGCCGAGCGAAATCGGCGCAGTGCGTTCGCAGCGCCGGGGTGAGTCCGATGTGTTCGAGCGTTGCAGGATGCAGATCGTGAGAGAGATTGCGGACGGTGTCGACGACTGCGCCAGTCCGCTCCTGCAATGAGCGAAGGGCGTCATTCAGTTCCGATGTGTCAAGCGAGCGGCGGCGGAGCGCGCTGATGGAAATCGACAACGCCGCGAGCTGCTGGCCGAGATCGTCATGGATGTCGCGCGCGATGCGCGAGCGCTCCAATTCCTGCGCGCTGATCAATCTACCGGCAAGCTCGCGAACGCGGCCGTAGCTCTCCCGGAGCGCTGACTCGCTCTCCTGCACGGCAAGCGACGCGCTGTCCCGTTCCCGGATCGCGGCTGACAGACACAGCAGCGGAAACGTGCTCGCCAGCAGGAACAGCTGCAGGGACACGACCTCTTCGAGCGGGGGACGTGAGGAAAAGGGGCCACGGCCGTGGAGTACATTCCAGCTCGCGACCATCGAGACGATCAGCGCGGCCCAGCCGATACCGCCGGGTCCGAACCTGAACGCCGCCCACAGGAGGAGCGGCAGCGGCATATACAGCACGGCGGCAAAGGCCTGGGATCCCACCGATCGCGAAAAAGCGATGCCGCAGGTGACGAACAGCAACACGGTGAACGCGGTCCCTTCGACGACGCCTGCCGCGCGCACGCGCCGCCAGTCGCGCGCCGCCAGGTCGACGATCATGGGCACGACGATCAGATGCGTCAGCACGTTGGATCGCGCGCGCGTGACGAACGCGGCATAGTAGCTGTTGCTCCACCCTGTGGCGACCGAGATTCCTGCGTCTGCGAAGGAGAGCAGTACGGTGGGAAGTGCGGCGCCGAACGCGACGAAGATCATCGTAGCGGCAAGC
>Ga0190274_10001329_pt1 | contig 14527 bp, 17 predicted proteins | sample Popmic531T_FD_133002 | JGI IMG/M metagenome (GOLD analysis project Ga0190274, IMG submission 133002) | Populus adjacent soil microbial communities from riparian zone of Yellowstone River, Montana, USA - 531 T | ecosystem: Environmental > Terrestrial > Soil > Riparian zone | place: USA: Montana...
GCCGGCATGGAAGGCGCCCTTCCTTCTGTGGTAGGTGGGATGGTTGGCGTGCCGGTTATCGCAGTGCCGACGAGCATTGGCTATGGCGCGTCGTTTGGCGGTGTCACCGCACTCCTCGGAATGCTCAACTCATGCTCTTCAAACGTCACCGTAGTTAATATTGATAATGGTTTTGGCGCGGGCTTCGTTGCGAGCTTGATCAACCGAGTCCCGGCGGCGCTGTAAAGCAAACTGTTAGTTTGCGGCCCGGTTTGGTGATCCTGACCTCGGAAGAATCGCGCACCGCAAACTGTTAGTTTGCGGCGCGGTTTGGGTGACCCTGACCTCGGAATAATCGCGGACCGCAAACTGTTAGTTTGCGGCCCGGTTTGGGTGACCCTGACCTTCAAGGAATCGCCGCACCGCAAACTAACAGTTTGCTTTACGAAGAAAGGGTTGGAGGAATAATTGAGGACGTTGTATTTCGACTGCGCTGCCGGCGCGAGCGGCGACATGATCCTGGGCGCACTGGTTGGCGCCGGGGTTGATCCCGCGGAGTTAATCGATCAGTTGAAGCTGTTGGGCATTGCCAACTATCAGGTGAGCTTTGGCAAGGTCGACCGTTCCAATCTTTCCGCTACGCGTGCGAAGGTCGAGATCGGTCCGGAACACAGTCATCGTCATCTCGCCGACCTGCTGAAAATTATTAACGACTCACAATTGAGTGCGGCCGTGAAAGATCGTGCCGGTAGCATTTTTTCGTTACTGGCCGAAGCAGAATCCGAAGTGCACGACGTGCCGGTTGAGCGCATACACTTTCATGAAGTCGGAGCGCTCGATGCGATTATAGACGTCGTCGGTGCCTGCATTGGATTTGAGTTACTGGGAATAGAACGGTTTGTCTGTTCGCCACTTCACGTAGGCAGCGGCACAGTTGAGATCGCCCACGGGCGGTTTTCTGTTCCACCTCCGGCAGTCGTTTCGCTACTTCGGGGTGCGCCGATTTATGCTACCGAGGTGAAAGGCGAGCTGGTGACGCCGACCGGCGCCGCCATTATCAAGGCAGTGACTCACGAGTTTGGCCCACTTCCGGCGATGATTGTCAGCAGTATTGGTTACGGAGCCGGCGCTCGCGAATACAAAGACTTCCCCAACGCGCTTAGAGTAGTCATCGGTGAAACGTCGGATCATGAGGCGGCGAATCTCGAACGGTTGTTGATGCTTGAAACCAATATCGATGACATGTCGCCACAGGTCTTCGGCTATGTAATGGACAAAGCGTTTGAACTCGGCGCACTTGATTGTTATTTCACCCCGGTGCAGATGAAGAAAAACCGTCCCGGCACTCTGGTCTCACTACTGTGCAACTCTGCTCAGCGAAGAGCGCTTTGCGAGATGCTGCTCGCGGAGACCACCACGCTCGGCGTGCGTTCTTACGAAGTAGACCGGGTCGCTTTGGCCCGGGTGATTGTGAAGGTTGAAACGCCCTTTGGTGCAATCGATGTCAAAGAGGCCAGGATGAACGGCCGGCTGTTGAGAGCGATGCCTGAATATGAGCAGTGTCGTGGTGCAGCGCTTAAAGCCGGCGTGACCTTGCGTGAAGTTGAAGAAGCCGCTGTGAAGGCGCACTCGCTACTTTAGTCAGGTTTTCGTGTTGTTTTGTGTGATTTAGTTGATCGTATGTGGTTTTGTCACCAACCATAACGATCCACGAATTCACACCAAAGAGCACGAACACCATTCACACCAAATTGCTCCTGGATCACTGAATCATAGCGACCCACGCGGCCTTCCTAAGTCAAAAGACTCTCCGCTCTGGTATGAGTGTTGTCTAACAAATCCGTGTAAAGCCCAAACAGACGGAGGGGCTAACGCGGAAGCAGCGCATTCGTTAACACCAGCGCCACCTCCAGTGTTATTCCCCAAAATCTTAGGGTCCGAGTTTGACTGCCGGTTTTGTACGGAGGTACGCAGGTCTGTCTTGATTCGATGCGAGAGCGGCAACGTTGAAGGTGCCGAGGCGGCGTGAAGTGGAAATGGATCGGATGCGGCGCAAACTTTCTCGCCAACACTGGAAACCGGCGGCGGAAACGAAGCGGTGACTGATGACAGTTCCTATACGACCAGGCAGACGAAGGAGAAGTAATTCACCTCATGCCCGACTCTTCGGCACGCGTGACCTGACGCGGAGCATTAGTTGCGCCGTCATAGTCGCTCATCCGGCGGACGAGGTGGTCGGAGCAGGTTGTCTCATTTCCAAGTTGGATGACGTTACAGTTCTGCACGTTACGGATGGTGCGCCCCGCGACATGTCAGACGCCGGATCCTCCGGCATCAAAGAGCGTGCAGCCTACGCAGAGGCAAGAAGACGGGAATGCATTTCAGCCCTGGCGATCGCCCATGTGCCGGAGGATCGCGTCGTAGATCTTGAAGTCCCCGATCACTGTGCTGCAAATTACCTGACTGATCTCACGAAACGAATCACTGCTTTTCTTCAGCAGTCGGGGGCGGAGATTGTGGTCACTCACCCGTATGAAGGAGGTCATCCCGATCACGATGCGACTGCTTTTGCCACGCATTCGGCATTGCGTCTCATGAAGGAGAATGGACTACGACCACCGGCATTATTCGAAATGGCGTTACACCCCAGCGAAGATTTCGTCGCGAAGCTGCCTGAGTTTCTGCCTGGATTTGAGGGAGAGACGACGACCTTATTGTTGGACGAAAGGGCCACGAAACTAAAGCGCCGAATGTTTGATTGTTTTGAGACGCAACGTGAGAGTCTGGCTGTTTCTCCGTTTGGGCCTGAGAAGTTTCGGCAACCAACGCCGTATGACTTCACCACTCCGCCACACCCGGGCAAGTTATATTATGAAAATTTCGACTGGGCGCCGAGAAGGGAACAGTGGCAAATGCTGGCCAGCCAGGCGCTCCGGGAGCTCTTTCCCAACGGCCAAGCCAAGAGTTGAAAACATCCGCAGATTACGCAGATTCAAGATCAAGGCAAATGCATTGAGCCAGAAGTCTAGCAGCTGAAAGTTTTCGTTTCTAATCTGCGTAATCTGCGTAACCTGCGGACGTTCTGTTTCTGCTAACAAACTAAATGTTGAACTAGAGCATGCTGGTCCGTGCATGTTTAGCGCGCGCAGCTCCGATCGCGGTCTCGACTTCCTTGACTTCCTCGGGTGGAGGAAGCACCGCCGGCATTCCGAGTGATTCAATCCAGAGCTCTCTGGTCCAACCGGTCGTGTGGTAAAGATGTTCGTCCTCTTCGTTCTCCACTTCCTCATGCGCTTCCTTCAGCGCCTTTGCCTCGTCGCCTTTCAGTTTCTTTGCCGCCTCGCCAATCAACTCCCAATTCAAGTGATCCTTGGTCTCCGCGAGTGTGACACATTCAGCGGCGACTAATTGCGCAGCTCCGGGTTCACCTGCCTGCAACGCCATCTCCATGGCCTTCACCAGAGACTGGCCGATGTGGCGGACAACCTGACGGCCTGGAGTTTCAGCTCCGAGGTCGAGGCCGAAGGTTTCCATTGTCTTTTGCACGATCTCGACGTGATTCTCTGTCTGTTCCAGATACTTCTCCCACTCCTCTTTTAGTTCTGCGTTCACTACACATCGAAGCGCGGTGGTATAGATCTCAACTCCACCCAGTTCAGTTTCGAGTGCTTGATATAAGAGTTCATTTACCTGTTCCTTGTTCATTGCTCGCTCCTTTGGTTATTAGTTCCGAAATCCTTTCGTCTAATCAGGACGGCACACTGCCTGCCTGAATAGATTTAATGTGAAGATGAAGCCGCTCGACTTTCCCCCAACTCACTCGCAGGCGTCATGGTAGCGGACGATTCTTCGCTCGAAGGGAAGATGGCGTTAGGTGATTGATTGGGGGGTGATTGATCCGACTGGGGCGCGGAAGGTCGGTTCTCGACCCGGGCAATTTGTCCGCGCGCAAACAGTTCCTTCAGCCGGCGCAGATCTTCTTCGATCATCTGGCCAGGTTCATGTCCGAAAATCTTAGCCAGCAACGCGCTGACTTTTCCGCCGGGAGCGTTGTAGTTAAGGACTACCCTGACCTGAGTACCTCGTTCGCCCGGCGCGGGTTCAAAACGGACGGAACCTGCGTTGGTCACGTTTCCCTCTAACGATCGCCAGGCAATCAACTCGTTCGGCTTTTCGTTATAGATTTCAGCGTCCCATTCCGGCCGGGTGCCCACTGGTCCTTTAGCCACCCAGTGCCAACGATTGAAGCCCACGTTGTTCACGGATTCGAGATGGTCCATGAACCGTGGCAAATTCTCGAAGTCACGCCAAAAGGCGTAGAGCTCTTCCGCCGGCTTGTCTATAACGATTGATTTCTCGACGTGAACATCGCGAGCGATGTCGTGATGTTCGCTGGTTTTCTGATCTCCGGAGCCGGCCGTGGTAATTCCCAGCGCCTGGTACGTGTTGCAATGCCCGGTTCCGGCCCGATGTAACAGTGCCGCTCCCGCTACCGTAAGAGCCAAACCTCTGGCGTTGGGACGTCGCAGTCCATATGTCGCGAGCGCGCCACCTGCCAATGCGCACGCGATTCGTTCAATGTCTCCTACGTTCACACCGCTGTCGCCGCCATTGTTGCTGAGAGAATTGCCGCGATTGTTATTCGATACAGTCTCTGAGTTAGTACTCATTATTACTCCTCCTCGGGATCCTGATGATGTAACTTTCCGGTACAGACGCGCCGATAGTGTCTGTTTACAAATCGCAAACTCTTTATGAAGCCTTGTTATTTGCCGGGCGCGAGCCCCCTACTGCAAGCAGGGTGCCGCCTCGCTTTCGGTGGAGTAAGGCTTTGTGCCAGGTAGAAATAAAACTGGTTGACTGAGAAATTACTGGTTAAATCGACGCGTTACGGGAACCGTTGCCGGGGAGCAACACAAGGAATGATCATTGCCTACAGATCGTTCATAGCCCGGCCACAGACCCAAGTTCAGAAAGCCAATTAGGAGGTTTCATATGACTGCAGAATCCAGAACCACGACGGATCATGATGAGATTAGAAACTGGGTAGAAGAACGAGGCGGAAATCCTGCGAGAGTGAAGGGTACGGACAAAGGCAATAGTGTCGGATTGCTGCGGATTGACTATCCGGGCTTTAGTGGGGAAGACACACTTGAGCCGATCACCTGGGAAGAGTTCTTCCAGGCCTTTGACGAAAACAAGCTCGCGTTTCTCTATCAGGACGAAACGAAAGATGGTAAGCAGAGTCGATTCTCAAAACTGATCGAACGAGATACGGCCGGCAAGAGCAAGGCTGCACACTCATAAAACAAGAGGAAGAAAAAACTCCGAAAGTGCATGATAGGACCTATCCGTCCGATAGGTCCTATAGTCTTTAAGGTCGGCGTTAAGTCTAATCCCTGACCGCAGCCGCTATGGCGGCTAGAAGTCAATAAAAGAATCCTGGTAAGAGCTAAGCCTTCATCAGCAAAAGAAAAGACCATGGCTGAACTTTGGGCTGTAGTATACTGCCGCCGCATGGCTGGAATTTATCGCGTGTCCGTTTGATTTTGGTTCTAACAACCAGGCCAGTTAACGCTTGATCTCTTAAGAGCAGTCTTCAATTTTCATGCGCATTTTAGGAATCGATCCGGGCAGTGAGATCACGGGCTGGGGCGTCATTGAAGGCGATGGCCGGCGTTACGGTTTACTGGAATGTGGCGCGATCAGGGCCACTGCAGGACAAAAGTTTCCTTCGCGGCTACTCAGAATCGCGAACGCGCTTGAGGAGATTATTGAGCGTCATCACCCGGAGGCCTGCGCGATTGAAGATGGATTTCTGGCCACGAATGTCAAAGTCACTTTGAAACTGGGTCAGGTGCGCGGCGTAGCGATGCTGGTGGCTGAACGCGCTGCTCTCGATATTCACGAATACTCTCCCCGACTCGTCAAGCAAACTGTCGTCGGACATGGCAACGCGGAAAAATTCCAGGTTCAACAGATGGTGAAAACGTTGCTGGCGCTCTCGAGCGTTCCGGATTCTCCCGACGCCGCTGACGCGTTGGCGGTGGCAATCTGTCATTTTCATCATGCGTGCTTTGCCAATCGCATCCTCGCTTCCCAAATTGATGCAAAGACTACGGCCGGGAAAATGACCGGCCGCAAGCTTTTGATTTCCGATCTAACTCGTCGGCGCGTCTCCCGCTGAACTCCGGCGCGTCCACGATTCCACGCCTCCGCAGTTCCACTGACTGAGGAAGCCCCAAAAGTTCACCCTTGATCTACCTCATCCAAAGAGGAGGACAAGCCGTGAATACTCAACCACTACGAAAGCTTCTTCCCTTACTGTTCGTCGCAACTCTCCTTGGTTCACTCGACATGACCGCGCTCGGAAAGAGACGGCCGCCTCCGGGGGGCCGGGTGGCGATCGTTGTTGATGAGCGACTGTCAGCGCTGAGGACGACACCCGAGTTTTCTGGACACTTGTTGCGAAGGATCGGTCGCGGCGGATTAGTCGCGATTCGAGGCGAGAAGCAAAATCGAAATGGAGTGGTGTTTTACCGCGTCAACATCAACAGCCGAACGAGTGGCTGGCTCCAGCGCGAGGCGGTTGTCTCTCCGTGGCGCTCGGGCGACGATGCCAGGCTACTTGGACTAATCAAAGGTTCGCAGGACTTCGATCGGATTGTGCGGGCGCGGATCTTTCTCGACAACTTTAAGTTGTCCGAGTTTCGTCCTCAGGTATTGATGATATTCGCAGAGGCCGGCGAAGACGCCGCCAACCACCTGTCCCGTGATGCCTCGCGGAGATTGGATCAACAGGAGATGAAAGGTGGAGGTGCGCCGGTGTTTAGCTACTTCATGAATTTCAATGGCCTCGATCGCTACAACCGGCAGGGGATAACCTTCATGTTTGACCTCAGCGAAAAGAGATTTCATTACGACGGCGAAGGCTGGCAGGAGATAGTGCATCGCTACCCGCGGAGCCCAGAGGCCGTGGAGGCGCGCAAGCGATTGGCAGCGATCGGAGCATCAGCGCCCCGGTGAAATGGTTGTAGGGGTGGCACGCCGTGGCCACCCCATCGTGGCATGCCAATATCCCAGGCCGATAAAGACATTTCGAGTAGTCCGCCGAGCGGACGAATGACAATAGCCCACCGATTCATCGGTGGGATCACTCGGATTTTGAAAAGTAGTCCGTGAAGCGGACGGATGAAAGGAGACTCCCATGTCACATGCCTACGTGAGCAACCTCATGCATTGCACCTTCAGCACGAAAGGTCGACAACCCTTCATAGATCCAGACCTCGAAGCACGACTTTGGCCTTACGTGGGAGGCATCGCCCGAGAAAATAGAATGAAGGCGCTCGCGATAGGGGGGACAGCTGACCATTTGCACGCGTTGTTGTCGCTTCCCGGAATGATGAGTTTCGCCAAAGCAGTCCAGCTCGTAAAAGGCGGGTCGTCGAAATGGGTAAACGAGAGGATACCGGGACAAAGAAAGTTTGAGTGGCAGGAAGGTTATGGGGCATTTAGCGTTAGTGTCTCCCAGCTGCCGAAAACGATTGCATACATTAACAATCAGAAAGAGCATCATCGAAAGAAGACGTTTCAAGAGGAGTTTCTGGAGCTGCTGCAGAAACACGGTATTGAATACGATCAGCGATATGTATTCTGAGTCGTGGGTGTCCCCGGCACTCGAGGCAAACAAAACGGACTAACGAGACAGTCGTAACTGGCCTCCGAGTTTCAGCCGTCCGCTGCACGGACTACGGGTCGAGCCCTCGCCGATCCCACCGATGAATCGGTGGGCTATTGTCAGTCGTCCGCGAAGCGCGGACTGCGGAAGCGCACGCGTCGCCTTAGGTGCTTGTCATAGACGAAGCTTGGACTCAAGAGGCGCCCACCCTCTGACGCAGGTGGTTCTGACAAGAGGCAAAGCGCCCACCCGCTCGGCGCAGGTGCTTCTGACAGAACAAATCCACACCAGCCAACGTAGGTGTTTCTGACATTGCTTGCCTGTGATATGTCTCTCTCATACACTCAGGCAAAATCCGTCCGAATGGAATTGAAGCGAATGACAGCGAAACCACTCTTCCGCGTTCTCCTGGTCGTAGCCCTGGCGCTGCTTCTGCTTCCCATCGGCTGCAAAAAAACGGCGAGACGCCGCGAGCGAGAGGTCATGAAAAACGACGCTATGTCCTGGGACGCATCCGTTAACCAGTTTCTCGAAGCTTATTTTGTGGCCCACCCCGATTTCGCGGTTCGCGCCGGCAGGCATGAGTTTGATGGCAAGCTACCTGATTGGACCGCGGAAGGAATTGCAAGTGAGATCAAACGTTTGCACGCCGAGAAGGAGCGGGTGTCACGAATCAAAGAGGGAGCGCTCGACCAGCGCCAGCGTTTGGAACGCGAATACATTCTCTCAGTCATAAACGCAGAACTTTTCTGGCTTGAATCTGCGGAGTGGCCTTTTCGCAATCCTTATTATTATGCCGACGCTATAGATCCAGACGTCTACGTCTCCCGTCCGTATGCACCGCTGGATCAGCGTCTCCGTGCCTACATAACTTACGCGCGTGCGGTTCCGGCGGCGCTCGATCAGATTCGCAAAAATCTGCGCACACCTTTGCCGAAGACCTACGTCCAAATCGGTCACATCAGTTTTGGCGGGCTGGTTTCCTTCTACGAAAAGGACGTGCCCGCAATCTTCGCGTCAGTTAAGGACGAGCAACTTCAAAAAGATTTTCGCGAAGCCAACGCCGCAGCCATCAAGGCAATGAAGGATCTGGACGCCTGGTTTAAGACGCTGGAAGCTGGTGCGACTCAGGAATTTGCTTTAGGAGCAGAGAAGTTCAGCGAGATGCTGCGGGAGACAGAGGGAGTCGAAGTCAGACTGGATGAATTGGCGAATATCGGACGACGCGACCTCGAGCGAAACCAGAAAGCTTTGCGCGAGGCTTGCGAGAAGTATGCTCCGGGCCAGTCGCTAATGAATTGTGTGGCTCGCGCGCAATCCCACAAGCCTGCCGGTGGAGCAGTAGAAGGAGCGCGCAAGCAGCTGGCGGATTTGAAAGCCTTCATCAATGAAAAGAAGGTGGTGACTATTCCCGGAACCGAGGAAGCTTCAGTTGATGAAGCACCCGCGTATCGGCGCTGGAATTTCGCCTACATCAACATCCCCGGTCCCTACGAGAAGGACTTACCCTCGATTTATTACATCGCGCCGCCCGATCCCTCCTGGTCCGCCAAAGAGAAGGATGCCTACGTTCCCGGGGTTGGCAGCCTGCTCTTCACTTCAGTTCACGAAGTTTGGCCCGGTCACTTCCTGCAGTTTCTCCATGCAGACCGATCGTCGTCAAAGCTGGGCCAATTGTTTGTGGGCTACGCATTCGCCGAAGGCTGGGCCCACTATACGGAAGAAATGATGTGGGATGCCGGGTTGGGAAACAACGAACCGGAAATGCACATCGGACAACTACTCGAGGCGTTGCTCCGCAATGTGCGGTTCATCTCGGCTATTGAAATGCATACCGGTAAGATGACGGTCGAGGCATCCGAGAAGATGTTTCTCGAACAGGGCTACCAGGATGCGGCCAACGCTCGCCAGCAAGCGGCCCGCGGTACGTTTGATCCCGCCTATCTCAATTACACCATGGGCAAGCTGATGATTAGAAAGCTGCGCGAGGATTGGACTGCCGAGCGCGGAGGGAGAAAGGCCTGGCAGGAATTCCACGATGAGTTTTTGAAATTCGGTGGCCCACCAATTCCGCTGGTGCGCAGGGAGATGCTGGAAGATGACAAGGGATCGCTTTTCTGAGTTTGGCTAAGTTGAATTGTGAGCAAATGAGGACTCGTTTCTATATTGATCCCGCGACCGGCCTCCCTCACATACACAACCACCAGATCGACGAAGTTGAGGTTCGAGAGGCGCTGGAGAGCCCGGGTGAAGATCGACCCGGATATGATGGATCGCGAATGGCGATTGGACAGACAAGCGCCGGACGCTTACGTGTAATATATGTTCCCGATCCTGAGCCCGACAGTGTTTTCGTTATTACGGCTTATGAGCTTAAGGGAAAGCCTTTGACAGCATACCGGCGCCGCCGACGGAGAAAACATCGATGAACTCAAACAAATTTCCGGATGGATGGGATAAGGATCGCGTTGAAAAACTTCTTGCGCATTATGAAGAGCAGACCGAAGAGGAAGCAGTTGCGGAGGACGAAGCCGCATTTGCCGATCAAAGCCAAGTCGTGATGGGAGTGCCGCTCGATCTAGTGCCAGTGGTCCGCGAACTAATTGCCAAGCACCAGCAGTAGAGAGTCCAGCACTTGTAGGTGTTCCAAGCCTTCCCATCGTGAAACTCCCTTTAAGGTTTTTTTCAAGAGCCCCCATTCTGAAACTTTCCGAATTGTCCAAAGTACCACTTAGCACCGTAGGAAGGACCGGCTAGCCAGCCTGGCCTGATTGGAGTTTGTTGAGATCTCCCGAAACCTTTCGGACTGCGGGCATGAACAAAGTGACCAGGTTGTCTTCGCCGACCGAGCGCGACAGTCTCTCGCCCTGAGAGCGCGTCAGGAAGTTGCGGCCCTGGATGAATCCAAAACAATCTGGTGAACCGCAGATGCAGTTAAACGGCACGGCCATCGCCGACTCGGTGGTTAAATAGTTGAAAGTGATCTCTTCTCCGGGAGCAATATCCTTCAAAGCGCGAATCGTACACTCGTCAACATTCATGTAGCCATTGGGCTCGCAGCTATGATTCAGATACTGCCAGCAGTAATCAAGATTGTCGTTGGACCTTCTGACGGCCGGAAAGTTGAGGTGGCGACGATGGCCCAACTGAATTGTGTACCGGGTCGGCTGAGTTGAGATGGCGCCCTTGAGATGGAAGATGACGGAATCCTGCAGAATAGCCTCTCTGGCGTAGACACCTTTAAAACCATCGTTGTCCCTAACCTCAATTTGGGACTCTTCCTCAAACTCATCAATTGCGAGAACAGCATTACTCAGCATGGTCCTGCTCCTTTTTCCGTATTGATTACTTTGTGGTTCGACTTGCATCTACTAAGGCGAACGGAAGGCAGGGAAACTATCATTTCTAGAGGAAAAGTTTAGTGGCTGTGTGAAAACACTGTAGGGGTGGCACTCCGTGGCCACCCCAGCTGCAGGTACCTCAACCTTCGGAAGAAATTGCAACCTCAACGAGGGGTGACCACGGAGTGCCACCCCTACAAAATAGCTTCAGGCGATCTCTTACGCAGTGAGTGCGTAGGTCTGGGCCAGCCGATGTTCAAGCGCTTCGCGCATTTGTGCGCCCAGGCCGGCGTACTGGTGGACCAGTTTATTGAGTTGTTCGCGCTGCAGGGTGATAAAGATGCTTGGCGTCAGGGTGGTGACGGTGGCGGTGGTCGGAATATTTGCCAGCAGAGAGATTTCGCCAAAATAGTCGCCATCGTGAAGCGTGGCGAGTTGGACGACCTTCTCTTCATCATGAGCAGCGCTTACAGCTACCTTGCCGCGAACGATGATGTGGAACCGGCTCCCCTCGTCGCCCTCGGTGATCACGGTGCGGCCGGCCGGCACATGCTCGGTACTAAACATCGTCGCAATAGTTTTGAGATAGGCCTGGTCCAGGTCCTTGAACAGAGGCACATCGCGAAGGATGCTGGTGTCCGTAACTTGAAAATCTCCATCAGGCGACATGGTGGTGCCGTGCTGGCGGCGCCACATCTCGGCGTAGTTTCCGCCGAATGAAAGCAGCATCGCGTGCGTCCCGAGTTCGATTATCCGCCCGTTTTTGAAGACAAATATTTGATCGTAGTCAACTACTGATTGCAGCCGATGAGTTACGGTGATCACAGTGCGCCCCACCGACACTCGCTCAATCGTTTCATTGATCGCTGCTTCGGTAGAGGGATCCAAAGCTGACGTCGCTTCATCGAGAATGAGTAAGGCTGGATTCCGGATCAAGGCCCTTGCGATTGCAACTCGCTGGCGCTGGCCACCTGATAGGCGGCCGCCGCGTTCGCCGACCACCGTGTCATAGCCTTGCGGCATCTGGACCACAATGTCGTGTAACTCAGCTGCCTCCGCGGCGGCCTCGACCTCTGCCTCGGTTGCACCTGGCTTTCCCATCCGGATGTTTTCGCGAATGCTGGTGTTGAAGAGAAAACTCTCCTGAAACACGATGCCCACCTGGTCATAGAGCGAGTCGATCGTGGCGTTACGCAAGTCTATTCCGTCAAACGTGATTCGACCGGACTGCGGGTCGTATGAGCGCATGATCAGATTCAAGGCGGTGCTCTTGCCGCAACCACTGTGTCCAACAAAAGCAATGCGCGCTCCCGCTGTTAAATTCATGCCGACATTGCGAAGATTAAGCTGATCGGATCCGTAGCCGAAACTTACGTTCTCAAAGCTAATGCCCAAAAGAAAACCTGGTAGCGGTTGCGCATTTGGTTTTTCGACGACGGTAGGCTGCTCATCCAGCAGTTCGCGAATGCGCTGCATGCCACTGGTTGCCTGCAAGAGCGACGGAGTAACTGCCGTCAATCCCATTACCGCGGTGCTCACGGTAATAAAGAGCGCGTTAAATGCGACTAGTGAGCCGATCGATAGCGATCCCCGGAAAGCGAAATAGGCGCCTCCGCTGATTAGCATCACGTTGAACAGCAGCATGGCGATGTTTGGGCTTCGCTCGCTGGTGTAACTGAGAAAGTTGAATCGGGTCGCCAGCCGGGCCAACTTCTCCGCCTCTCGCTCAAAGGTCGCTATGACAGATTGTTTCAGACTAAACGCCTTAATCACCGGTTGAGCGCCGAGGTTTTCATGGATGGTACTTGTTAGCGCTGCCTCTTCGTTTCGCAGTTGATATCCTGAATTAAGCGCCCGGGGAGCCAGGATTCTGGGGCCGATGACGCACAAGGGAAGTCCTACGATTGCGCCGAGGGCGAGTCTCCAGTCGAGTACAAACAGGATACTGGTGCTGAAGATAATGTTGATGACACAGAGCGAGGCGCCCGGAATTCCCAGCACCACTGCTTGTTCGACAGCAGTCAGGTCGGACGAAAAACGTGCCGCGATGTCGCCAGTCCGCATTCGGGCATAAAATCCGAGCGACAGGCGCTGCAGGTGTTGAAACATCTGCTTGCGCAGATCGTTTAGGATGCGCGCGCCAAACCAGGCATAAAGATAATCGCGGACGACCTGTGAAGTGGCGGTGAGAACAAATCCTCCGCACAAACATCCGAGTATGAACGTTAAGGCGGCCGCGCTCCGGGGCACGATTGCAAAGTCAATGATTAACTTAAGGCTAAGGGCCAGAAGAATATTAAATGCCCCTTCAATCAGCAGGGTTACGACCAGCGCCGTCGCTCGGCGAGCGTAGGGCCTGACATAGGAAAACAGGATTCGCAAAAGGGTGCCGGGACCCATCATCAAAACTGGGGAAACTGTTTTTTGGTTAGCGTTAGGCATCGATGTGGACGTCAGCTTTCGGAGGTGCTCTCATGGCCCACAACCTCCGGCTATCTCCTAAGGCGCTCATCAGCCCGGAAAACTATCATTGGATCGAACATTTTCTGTGCGTCTTGCGGAATAAGGGGTATATTTAGGCTTCGTAAAGCAAACTGTTAGTTTGGGGTCTCGGCAATCCAATAAGTTTGGGCTCGCCAAGGGGTCGCAAACTAACCGTTTGCTTTACAACTAACTATCACCGCATGCATACGAATCTCCGACTTCTATGTGGGAAGATCAGCGGAGTCCAATTTCACCCTGGCCTGAAAAAACCATATATGGACGCGCCTGGCACCCACGAAGTTACTCAGTTACTCGTCGCCTGGAGTGATGGTGATGAGGCCGCCCTGGATCGGCTCGCCCCACTTGTAAACGCCGAGCTCCACCGCCTGGCGAAGCGTTACATGAGCAAGGAACGCGAGGATCACCTGCTGCAAACTTCAGCGTTAATCAATGAAGCATATGTCCGTCTGATTAATTGGAAAGAGGTGCGCTGGAAGAACCGGGCCCACTTCTTCGGAGTTGCGGCGCAGATGATGCGACGCATTCTGGTGGACTTTGCGCGCCAGCGACCCCGCGTGGACGACAAGAACGAAGCCAGACACATTTCACTCGACGAAGCCATGACAGTCGCGGGCGGCAAGGACATGGATTTACTGGCCCTCGATGAAGCGCTCAAGAGTCTTGCTGAAATTGACGATCGCAAGAGCAAGATTGTGGAGTTGCGTTTCTTCGGCGGACTCAGCGTGGAGGAAACCGCCGAAGTCATGAAGGTGGCGCCCATTACAGTGATGCGAGAATGGAACAAAGCCAAGGCCTGGCTGTATCGAGAACTAAGCCGTGCTTAAGTTGAATTTCGCGAAGAACAAGACGATCCACGAAAGGACACGAAATGACTCGAACCAGTCTTTTTTCGTGCCGCTTCGTGTGAGTTTGTGGATCGCCTTTGGGTTTCCAGAATGAACCCCGAGTTGTGGAAACAAGTTGATGCGTTGCTCGACGCTGCTCTTGAACTACCCCCGGAGAAGAGGGAGCAGTTTGTCGCGGA
>Ga0190274_10001330_pt1 | contig 14525 bp, 8 predicted proteins | sample Popmic531T_FD_133002 | JGI IMG/M metagenome (GOLD analysis project Ga0190274, IMG submission 133002) | Populus adjacent soil microbial communities from riparian zone of Yellowstone River, Montana, USA - 531 T | ecosystem: Environmental > Terrestrial > Soil > Riparian zone | place: USA: Montana...
AGAATTCGTACCCAAAGAAGACGAGAAAGTAAAACAATTATTATCCGGTCGAGCGGATATCTTCAGTACCTATGATGCCGCTTCTTTTGAAGCTTTTTTTTCTAGGTACTATAAGATCCTGGCGAAGGAGCTCATTCCCGGAACCACCCGAATTTTATACAGCCTGGCTAGAAAATGACCATATGATTAAGATCATTCAAAAATATCCGCTCTATCTTTTCCTGTTGCCACTATTTTTTGTGTTGCACGGGTTTACAGAAAATTTCGGATTCATAGATGTTAAAGAAGCAGCGCTGTTATTGCTTTCCTACCTGTTTCTTACGCTTAGCATCGCGGGATTTTCCTATTTCTTTTTCCGTAACTGGAACCGGGCTTCACTTATCACCACATTCTGGATCTCCTTCTTCTTTTTTTTTGGTGCCATTCACGAGTTCATGAAACAACATTCACCGATCCAGTTATTCACCCGCTATAGTTTCCTGCTTACCGCCGCATTATCTATCCTCTTTTTCCTATTCATCTTTTTTAAACGTTCTACTAAGCCTTTCCAACGCTTCAGTATTTACCTCAATGCACTGTTCCTGATCTATATTATTATTGACCTGAGTATTGTTTTTTGGAAAGTTTCCCATAAAAACGAAAAACTATTATCAACTTATGGCTTCGCCCGTCAAAACCAATATAAAGTTTGTGATACCTGCAGCAAGCCAGATATTTATTTTTTATTGTATGACGAGTATGGAAGCTCTCTGTCATTAAAGGAGCAATATAATTTCAATAACGACCTCGATAGTTTTCTTCGCGATCGGAATTTCAGTGTACAGGCAAAAAGCCGTTCCAACTATAATTTCACCGCTTTCTCCATGTCGTCGATCCTGAATATGTCATTTATCGAAGGTATTCAGAATACAAAATCGGTAACTGCTGAGGACTATGCAAATTGCAACTTGCTCATCCGCGATAATGAGGTTATTAAATTCCTGGATGCCCATGGGTATGATATTGTGAACTATTCCGTATTTGACCTGGCCGGTAACCCAGCCATGGTGGAACAATCTTTTTTACCCCTTAAAACCAAATTAATTTCTGATCGTACCCTTTTTGCTCATATGAATAAAGATATCGGCTGGTTGCTCATTACCCGATGGCCTTTTAAATTGTTCTCCAGTAATGATTATATGAAGCATAAGGAAAACAATATAATGTTTCAGCAACGGGTGGTTGATGCTACAGAAGAAAGGCAAAAACGACCCCGTTTTATTTATTCCCATTTTTATATGCCGCATCCGCCCTATTTCTTCGACAGGCACGGGAATTTGAAAGATGAAACTGTCATCTACAATGAATTTAAAACGAACCCGCCCGCATCTTACCTCGAGTATGTGATTTATGTGAATAACGAAATCAAAAAACTGGTAACGACTATACAAGAAAATAACCCTTCCGCCGTAATCGTTATGATGAGTGATCATGGCTACCGCGAAAAAAAGGGCGCCAATTATCCTTATTTTTTTCAAAACCTCAATGCGGTTTACTTTCCGGATAAAAATTATTCAACCATGTACGATAGCATAACCAGCGTAAATCAATTCAGGGTTGTGCTAAATAAATACTTCCGACAATCTTTCCCACTGCTTAAAGACTCCTGTGTGTTGTTGATTGATAAGAAGTAGAGAGGTGAATGCTAGGTGCTGGCATCACTCACCGAAGCTTTAGCGACCGCGTGCCGCCTTAGCTTTAGCGGTGGCGCAAGGGGAGATGCACTTCTTCAGTATATTTACATTAAACCATGAGCAGCGGTGGCTGCCCGATAGTTAAGATGACGAACAAAAAGAATCTTTTACAAATTCCTTTATTCCTCATCTGCATCCCGCTTGTTTTTCTAATTAATAACGCTCATTACTATTACAGACTTTTGGACTGGTCGCAGTTCATAGTTCCTTTGATTATCTATTTGCTGATCCCTATCCCAATATATTTTATATTGGCAAGAATATTCCGGTCGAAAGATAAAGCGGCCGTCTTCACGGGTTTCCTTCTGTTGATATTTTATTTCTTTTCCGCATTACATCAATGGCTAAGAGAATCACCGTTTGTGTGGTTGAGCCGTTACAGCATCCTGCTTTCTTTGCTCCTGGTTCTATTGATCTTATTATTCCTCTATCTCAAAAAAAGCAACCGATCTTTTCATACGTTCATCTACCGGACAAACCTAATTTTCCTGTTGCTATGCACCGCCGGTTTTATTCAGCTGGGATATAAATATTTTACAAAAGCTGAATTGCAAAACGACCAGGCTGATCCGGAAAAGAAATTATCAAAGGATTATCAACGCTGTGACACCTGCGTTAAACCCGACATCTATTATATATTACTGGATGGATACACCAACAGCAGCACATTGCAAAAAGAATTCGGTTATAATAATAGTGCCGTTGAAAATTTTTTAAACAGCAAAGGATTTTATATTAACTCCCGATCGCGCAGTAACTACAATTTTACTCATATGTCGATGGCGTCAGTGTTTAATCTTAACTACCTGTCGCATCTCGATAATAGCAAGACCTTTTATACCAAAGAATTCCTGCAATCTTACTACACAATGTATAAGAACGAATGGTGCCGGATTTTACAGAAAGAAGGATACGCGATAAAGAACTATTCAATTTTCAACATTGAAGGAGCCACGGTTAAGATCACTCCTTTTCTTACCGAATTAAGTTACCGTTCCGTTCCCGGGCAAACTTTTTTCAATAAACTCAACCGGGATATCGGCTGGAAGCTGAATAAATTTCTTTATCCCACCGATCAAATAAGTAAAGAAGGAAAAAAATATATAGATAAAAATATCAAGCGTATAGATGAAACCTTTGGCGGGATAATGCAGGAAACGAGGCAAACGAGTTCATCCCCGCGGTTTGTGTATGCGCATTTTTTGCTTCCGCATGAAACGTTTTATTTTGATAGTACCGGCAAACGACTGCCTGATTTGTACAGCATCAAAACTCAATTGAATAAAAAGGATTATATCAACCAGCTTGCCTATACCAATAAATACATCATTGAACCACTGGTTGACAGCATTGTTAAAAATAACCATCGACCTGCAATAATTATCATTCAGGGAGATCATGGCTACCGAAATTATCCACCCGAGCAAATAGACCTGGAGTTCGAGAATTTCAACGCGGTCTTTTTTCCCGGGAAAACCTATTCGGACTTTAGTAATTCCCAAACTATAGTGAACACCTTCAGAATTGTTTTGAATAACTATTTCGGGCAACAGCTCCCTTTATTAAAGGATTCCAGTATTAACCTGATGAAGCAAAGAAGTCGATAAGGCAATTTTGGAATTGCGGATTGGGAAATTGGGAATAGCTTTAAAAGTATCAATGTTTTTGAAATTTATAGTGCTTGTTAAGCCAATAGAGATTTCCCAATTTCCCAATTGCACTTTTCCCAATCCTAAATGTTTGTTTTTGTATATGCTGCTGAACAGATATTTTTGCTGAAAGCTTTACAGATGAAAAAGGAAAAAAGGAATGACTGGACAATCGCAGAAGTAAAAGCGATTTACAACGCCCCTTTGCTGGAACTGGTTTATCGAGCCGCAACCGTTCACCGTCAACATAATAATACAGGGGAAGTTCAGGTATGTACCCTGTTATCAATAAAAACCGGTGGTTGTCCGGAAGATTGTGCCTATTGTCCGCAGGCTGCCCGTTATCATACAGATGTAACTGTTCAATCTTTAATGCAAAAAGAGGATGTGCTTGCCTACGCGCAAAAAGCAAAGGACGCTGGTTCTACCCGTTTTTGCATGGGTGCCGCGTGGCGTGAAGTGAGAGACAATCGCGACTTCGACCGTGTACTGGAAATGGTTCAGGGAGTAAATAAACTAGGAATGGAAGTATGCTGCACACTTGGAATGTTAACTTCCGATCAGGCGAAAAAATTAGCGGACGCGGGCTTGTATGCTTATAATCACAATTTGGATACTTCTAAAGAATTTTACGGAGAAATTATAAGTACCAGAACTTATAATGATCGGTTGGAAACATTAGAAAATGTACGGAAGGCAGGAGTAAGCGTTTGTTGTGGTGGGATTATTGGACTGGGAGAATCTCATGAAGATCGTATTAACATGCTGCACACCCTTGCCAGTTTACCCGAACATCCCGAGAGTGTACCGGTAAACGCATTGGTTCGTATAAAAGGAACTCCGCTGGAAAATAATTCTAAAGTGGATGTTTGGGATATGGTACGTATGATTGCTACCGCACGCATCCTGATGCCTTCAGCAATGGTGCGCCTAAGCGCGGGAAGAACAGAAATGAGTATTGCCGAACAAGCGTTTTGCTTTATGGCTGGTGCTAATTCTATATTCGCGGGCGATAAATTATTAACCACTCCCAATCCCAGCTTTGATGAAGATATGGCTATGTTTGATTTGCTGGGGCTACAACCACGAGAAGCTTTTAAGAAAGAGAAGGAACTTGATTAGAATAAAAAGAACCAAGAAGCCAAGATGCAAAAAACCAAAAAAAAAAAACAAAAGAAATACAAAAAAAGGCTAAATAAAATCCAAGCTGTAAAATCACAAAGGGTCTTCGAAATTCGAAGACCCTTTGTGATTTTAGATTTTGTATTCCTTATTTGATATTTGGCTTTTTTGTATTTTTTCTTTGGTTCTTGGTTCTTCGGTTCTTGGTTCTTTGTATTCTAAGGGTTCTTGGTTCTTATTTATCGTATCCATGAATCTCACTGCACATATACTTACGTCCTTCCATAACCTGTATTATAGCATTGATCATCTCTTCACCCGACGAATTTTTGGTAACATACCCGTTAGCACCCGCACTCATAATAGCGTTGACATGCGTCAGGTCTGAATGAACGGAAACACCAATTATTTTAACGTCAGTATTAAATGCCCGGATACGCTTAGTGGCTTCTACGCCATTAACCGGAGTCATGGTAATATCCATCATCATTACATCGGGCTTTAATTTACGTGCCGCGTCAACCGCCTGTTCGCCATTCTCACAAACAGCAATTACAGAAACTCGTTCATACCGGCTTAATACACGTTTCCATGCCTCCCGTACAAGACGGTGGTCATCTACAATAACCAATCTTACCATCGCTATGCAGTTTTCGCTCTAAAATATATTCGAAAATCCCGTTTCGCCAGACGTGATTTGTTGAATTTTATCTATACAATAACCAACAATACCTCAACACAGGGCCTATTCAATGACAGATTTAAAAAGGGTATTAATTTTTGTGACTTGGGGAAAATTGATTGAATGCAAAACTGATTCCAAACTGGTTGTTCGCAAAATTATTCTGATAATAAGTACGGGCGTATCGAATCTGAATTTTCTTTACTATAATACCGGCTCCAAAAGAAAAGCCGTTTAATCCATTACCCGCGTTGCCGGTATTTAGTTCCTTACGACGAAGGTAATTATATCCCACACTTATTTCAATTTTATCTGATATAAATAGTTGCGTAGCGAGTACAATATGGCGGAAAACCTTATCGCCAATCATGTTTTTCCCATTAGACTGATCAAACCCATTATCCGCATTAAAGCTACTGTCGTCATACTTAATATTGAACTGGTGCAGGTGATGCAGGGTTAAGGAGAATTGAATGGGAGCTTTAGCCAATTTTTTAGAAATCCCCATTTGCAAATCAAAGGGCAGATCATTTTTTACGGTGCCATCGTATGCCTTCAACTGAACACCCATGTTCTTCAATGTTAATGCTACTTGCAGCAAGTTTGCTGTGTCCGAATAAGTGACTCCGGCATCCATCGCTATACCTGAGGAACGATATGCTCCATAGGAAGAATAAATAAATTTAAACGATGCCCCATAATACCAACGCTCTAAATATTTTCGGCTGGCACTTATTTGTATCACGTAATCTGCCGGTCTGAATTCTCCTAAAATATTACCAGACGGATCAGTTTGTGTTATTATACCATAGTTGAAGTAATTGATACCAAGAGCAAAGTTAGTTTTGAGCTTTTCCGAATGATACCCCGTCAATAAATGATAATTACGAACCGCATCCGAAAACGAACTGAACGCAACATGGGTTTGCGTATGCATCGACTCGCGCAATAGTGCCGGGTTGTGAAAAGACAGCCCTATATCTTCCGTTTGCTGACTGATATTGATGCCACCGAGAGCGGTTAACTGAGGAGTATTCGAAAATTTAAGGAAATTAAAGACGCTGTTGCCTCCCAGGGTTTGAGCACGGGAGATTATAGAAATACTGAGCAGTAATACGAGGAAGCAGGATTTTTGCACATTCAAAAATAGCCAATAACGAGAGGATTTTGAGATTTTGAGATTGGGTGATTTTGAGATTTCGTTGAGTTGGTACTTCTTGCCCGAATCACAAAATCTCGAAATCCATCAATCTAAAATCTTCTTCCCAAAAAAACTCCCCCATTGATATGGAGGAGCTCTTTTTAACCCTTAAAACAACCAACATGAAATGTGAACTAATCTTCTATTACACCTGTACGGCTGTTTTGTTTTATAAGTTTTCTCGGGATGTAAAAATTTAACAAAAAACCACATTTACACGAGCGCTAAATCCAACACCTGCTGCATAGTTCTCACATAGTGAAACTTCAGGCCTTTAATAAAGTTGGAATCAATTTCCTCGATATCTTTCTCATTTTGCCAGCAAAGCATTACTTCTTTCAATCCGGCCCTTTTAGCCGCCAGCACTTTTTCTTTGATCCCTCCCACCGGTAACACTTGTCCGCGCAGCGTGATTTCACCGGTCATAGCCAAAAAGGGCTTTACCTTTTTCCCGGTGATAGCGGAAGCGATAGAACTCATCATGGTAATACCTGCACTGGGACCATCCTTAGGTACCGCACCTTCCGGAACATGCACATGCACGATCCGTTTATTAATTAAATCGGGATCGATAGATAATTTCTTCGCGTTTGCTTGTAGCCAGGTTAATGCGGTAACGGCACTTTCTTTCATTACATTGCCCAGGTTACCGGTGAGTTTAAGTTCTCCCTTTCCCTCACTTAGTAAGGTTTCAACAAACAGGATATCGCCGCCTACATAAGTCCAGGCAAGTCCCACGGCAACACCTGGAATTGCCGCAACCTTGTACAGGTCATTACTGTATCGTGATTTGCCTAGTACTTTCTCAACATCATTCGTGCTCAGATTTGATTTGATTCTTCCTTTCAACGCGAATTCTTTCGCCTCATATCTCATGACGGATGCCAGTTGCCTGTCTAATTCCCGCACTCCGCTTTCACGGGTATAATCCTGGATGATTTTTTCTAATACCTTGTCGCCAATTTTAAAGTTCATGTCTTTTAATCCATGAGCTTCTTTTTGCTTGGGAACAAGATGACGTTTAGCAATCTCCATTTTTTCTTCAACAGCATAACCACTCAAGTCAATAATTTCAAGTCTATCCCGCAGGGCCGGTTGAATATTCTGAATATTATTAGCCGTTGCAATGAACAGTACTTTACTCAGATCATATTCCAGTTCGAGGTAGTTATCATAAAAAGTATGGTTCTGCTCCGGGTCCAATACTTCCAGCATCGCGGAAGAAGGATCTCCACGGAAATCATTTCCCACCTTATCGATCTCATCGAGTATCATAACCGGGTTAGATGATTTTATTTTCCGGATCGATTGAAGCACCCGACCGGGCATAGCGCCGATATATGTTTTACGATGACCACGTATCTCACTTTCATCATGCAGACCACCCAAACTCAAACGCACATATTTACGCCCAATGGCAGATGCAATACTTCTGCCCAATGATGTTTTTCCAATACCGGGAGGTCCAACGAAGCAAAGTATCGGGCTCTTCATATCCCCTTTCAGTTTCAATACCGCCAGGTATTCCAGAATCCGCTGCTTTACCTTCTCCATTCCATAATGATCCTTATCTAATATCTTCTTCGCCTTTTTCAGATCATACTGATCTTCTGTATAATCCTGCCAAGGAAGATCCAGCATCAGATCAAGGTGATTATATACTACTGAATAATCGGGCGTACTGGGATGCATCCTTTCCAGTTTCTCACTTCCTTTTTTAAATAACTCTTTAGCGGCCGCTGTCCATTTTTTGGCTTCGGCCTTTTTCTGCATTTCCTTCACTTCCCTCTCATTCGTATCACCTCCCAATTCGTCCTTAATACTTTTCATCTGCTGCTGCAGAAAATATTCACGCTGTTGCTTATCGAGTTCAGTTTTTGTTTTATTTGTAACCTTATTCTTCAGTTCTGCGAACTGTAATTCACGTTGCAGGAGTTTCATCAATAGATCCGCCCTGGCCTGGAGGTTGTTCATTTGCAGCAATTGCTGCTTTTCCGCCAGGTCAGTATTTAGATTGCTCGAAACAAAGTGAATAAGGAAAGAAGGGTTCTCGATATTCTTTAAAATAATGGATGCCTCTGTTGGAATGTTGGGTGATAGTTGTACGATTTGACCTGCTAACTCTTTAATGTTTGCCACATATGCTTCAAAATCGTCGGGCTTGGGAGCATCTTCATCTTCCAGTATAATGATCTGCGCTTTAAAATAAGGATCCTCTGAAAGGATAGAACCCATTTGAAAACGCTTTTTCCCCTGAATGATAACCGTGGTACCCCCATCAGGCATTTTTATCAGTTTGACAATACGGGCAACAGTACCTATCGCTTCCAAGTCATTAATAGAAGGATCTTCAACATTGCTGTCTTTTTGAGCTACTACGCCCACCAATTTGTCACCCTTATAAGCTTCGGAAATAGCTTTGATACTTTTGTCCCTGCCAACTGTGATTGGTAACACTACACCGGGAAATAAAACGGTATTTCGGAGCGGGAGTAATGGTAATTCATTGGGTATCACAATATCGCCACCATTATCGCCCTCACTTTCATTGAGGGGTATAATAGGAATAAAATCCATCTCTTCTTCTGGTTGTAAAAACATACTCTTTTCTTTCATAATTGTATATCGGTGACAAAATAACACATAACTACTGAAAAAACAGTGTTTTCTGGTAAGAGGGTAATAGGTCAAGGATGGTGCCAGAGGGTTAATGGCTCAATGTTGTTGACAAGATGCCCTTATTCGCCCGGACAAAATCAACCATTTAATAATTAAGGAGTTCCATACCCTGTTTCGGGTATTGCCATAAGAGCTAAATGAAGTAATTTCAAGTACTTGATAAGATGAAGAGATGCGGGATTAATCCCTCCCTTATAGATTAAAGATTTCACCCATCCCGCCTCCTGCATAATATATATTCCGACCCCAACTACTATTATCCAGTATCAACCATGCAACTATGCCTGCGTACAAAATTTACATATCCTCCACTTACCGCAATTTAATTGAAGACCGGGCATTGCTTCGTCTCAGACTTGATCAGGCGCAATACACTACCGTATGCATGGAGAAATATCCTCCCGCGCTTTCTCAACATATAAAATCAAAATGCGAAGATGATGTAAAATGCTGTGATATTTATATTGGTATTATCGGAGATAGCTATGGTTCTTTGGCAAGAGATGATGCAGGGAATGAATTGACTTTGTCGTACACGGAATATGAATATGACGCTGCGGTAGCCAGCGGTAAAAAAAGGCTGGTTTTTTTTAAACAGTTGGAAAAAAAGCCAGAGGATCCTCGATTAGTAGCTTTTATTGATAAAATAAAAGCTACTCCATTTTTTACAGGAAGTTTTACTGAAATCAATGAACTGGCAGGAATCGTACTCGCCTCACTGGTGGCCGAAACCGGCGACAATCAAAAAAAAATCTTTTCGCCCGATCTGAAATATTTCTGTAACCGGAGCGAACAGGCGTCGGTTTTTAATAATATTTTTTTTAAAGAAAAAGCCGCTTCAAAAATTCATTTCTTTTTATTACCAGGTCATGAATTCAATGGTCACCGTGCTTTTATTGAACGATATAAAAGTCTTTTTAAAAAGAATAATAATGAAGAAGAACCCGTTGACATCAATTTCAATGTAAAACTGGATGCGGTTACCGATGAAACAAAGATCAAGGAAACGATCAAAGAGCTCATCGCCAATGGCCTTAAAAGCCGTTTTAATGAGCAGCTACCATCTGTAACGGCGAACAATCTTTTCAAGCTTCTTCAAAAGGTGCGTAAAAAAATTCTTTTTATCATCCTGAACATACAAAGCAGTTATATTAAAGAAGGCTTTGCAGATTTATATAAAAAAAGCATTGAAAAATTCTACCAGGAATTTTCTATGGAAGATGAACCAGCTTTCCAGGACATGAAGATTATCATCTTTCTCAACCTGAAATATCTCGACAATGCAAAAAACCTGGAGATTCTGGACCGAACATTTACCAGTAATGAATTTTATGCGGATAAAAAACTTCCCAACCTTGATAACATCAATGAGGACGATATTACCGAATGGCTGGAATTTTACAACATTGAAAAAAGAACCCTGCAGGCAAAAAAAATACTGCAAAAACAAATAACGCAAATTGACGATGCCAATTATGAAGAACTTACCAATGAAGGCATTTATATGGATGAAGCGGAACAATTAATGGAATCAATTATTGAAGTATATAATCTAAAAAAAGAATAACCATGTTCGACATTAAAGACATACGGACAACGGCGGATTCGGACCCTAAGCATTACCTTATTACCGATGAAAATCTGAAGAAAGCAGTAGACATGGCGATCTGGCTACAAAAGCCACTTCTACTCACCGGTGCACCCGGCACGGGTAAAACGCAACTTGCTTCTAAGGTTGCTTACGAACTTTCTCAAATAAACGGGAATGCTCTGAATGGTTTTGCTCCTTTTATCGGCGAACCATTTTCATTTTATACAAAGACAACTTCTTCCGCCTCGGATCTTTTTTATACTTACGATGCAATCGGTCATTTCCAAAAAAGACATATTGATGCTTCGGACAGTGACGCTGATGCGAATACAGTTTCATCTGCCCACCCCTATCTGCAATTAAATGCATTGGGTCTTGCTATTTTGCAAACACATGGTAAAAAAAGAATTGCCAGCGATCCTGCCCTCAGTGAACTACAGAAACTTTCCAACTTCGACAGGATTTCCGACGAGCCGAAAAGTTCAGTTGTGCTAATCGATGAAATTGATAAGGCACCGCGAGATTTTCCAAACGATCTGCTGAATGAGATAGAACACTACCGTTTTAATATCAGTGAACTGAATAAATCAGTCAGGAAAGCGGACCCGAATCAGTCGCCCGCACGAATCGTTGTTATAATGACCAGCAATTTTGAAAAGAACCTGCCGGACGCATTCCTTAGAAGATGTCTTTTTTATCATATTCCTTCCCCCGATGCATCTAAGCTTTTTGAGATTGTATGCAGTCGCATGGAACCTTATCTGCAAATACAATATAGCAAGGGCAATCAACCAAAAACGGAAGAGGATATCAAAAAAATGTTTGCTGAACTGAAACCAAAGTTCAGTAGGGCTATTACTGAAGGGTTTGAAAAGGCAAGAAACAGTATGAATGATAAACAACCCTCCACATCGGAACTTTTGGAATGGATAAAAGTATTGGAAGCCGAAGGGTTTTTCAATGGCCAGCTGGATTTCAACAATCTTTCCAGCCAGCAAAAAACAATACTGAAGTATACGCTTCCGATCATTGCCAAAAGCAAAGAAGATCTTGAGAATGCCGGGAAATAAAAATACCGTATAATAGTATAAACCTTGCCTGCTGCTTACCATACCAGGATTCCATTAGACAGCCTGTTTGCTCAATTAAGAGCCGAAGGGTTTGAGATTAATACCGCTACCATTTTAGATATTCAAAAAGTGTTAGCCAACCTGGATGAAGATGATGTGGCTGATATCACCACGCTTCCGTCGCTACTCGGGCCGTTGGTTTGCCGCAATAAAGAAGAGCAGGAAAAGTTTTATGCCATCTGCAAAAAATATTTCGATTCGGTTAGTCGTAGCATTGTAACTGAACCACCTCCCAAAAAAATACCGAAGCAACGAAAAATTATCTTTCTCTCACTGACTATTTTGTTGATTGCTGCAGTCACCGTTTATCTTATCGACAAATACAAACATGTTCCTTCCGTCTCAGTTCAGGTTACTAACAGCAAAAACAAAAGAGAATTTGTTGTTAACGATACGATCACATTCAAAGCGACCTGGGCCGACAGCGCAGATAACAATCGTTTTAATTATGCCTGGACAATTGGTGATAGCACATATAACCAGCAGGTGGTGAAAAAAATATTTACTGAAGCAGGCACCTATACCGAGAAGCTATCAATTACCTACAAAAACGGAAAGGGTTTTTTCGGGACGGACGCAGCCATCACCATTAACTGCGAACCAAAACCTACTGTCGAAATTGTAAAAGAGCAGTCAGAAAGTAGTAGTCAAAAAATCTATCGATCAGCCATCACCAATCCTGCTAAAAACCCAGCACAATATTCATATCTCTGGTATGTCAATAATAAATTCGTTTCGGGTCAAAAGGATTATTTTTTCGATTATAGTTCCGACAGCAGCTACACTGTTCAGCTTATAGTTCGTTTCGACAGCACTGTTCATTGCAGCGCCGATTCTCTTACGGCTTCTCTTACCGAAACACCGGAAATTGCGATGGCAGTGATCGGGAGTAATCCCCTGAAGATTTCGCGTACAATTGATACGAGCTATTTGCTTTGGATAATTGGTGGCCTTCTTATTGTTCCTTCCCTCGCTTCGTTTGGTTTTTATCGCGGGTTAATTAGAATCAGAAAAAGAGAGAAAGAAAAGATAGAAGCCGAAGAAAAAAAGAAGAAGGAGGAAGAGCTTGCGCGCAAGCAATTGGGTTCAGCTGGAGAAGAAAAAAAATATAGCGGTCCATATAGCATTGAGTTTGCTTCACAGAATGATAAAATTTTCGCGGAAAGTGGAATTAGTCAATTGGCGGAAACGCTGCGCAAGCGACATAGCAGCGACAATTATCATTTGAATGTTTATAAAACCATCCGGCAAACTATTAAATCGGGTGGCTTCCCTTCGCTTCAATTTACTCCCAAAACTCAACCAACCGATTTCTTGATTTTGTTAGACAATGAATATCCAGATGGGCATTTGACCAAACTGTTTAGTTGGGTAATTGGTAAATTGAAAAAAGAAGAAGTTCAATTTACAGCCTATTCGTTTTACAAGGAGCCATTGTTGCTCAATAATGAATCACTAAGTCATCATTTATTACCACTGGATAAAATTGCACGACTCTACCCGGAATCGATCGTACTGATCTTTTCTACCGCTAACGGTTTTTTCGAGTCATATCGTCCTCATGTAAAAGACTGGATCAAACAAAAATTCAGGAACTGGGAAACCAAACTAATCATCACTCCTGTAACAAAAAACGATTGGGGCAGTAAGGAGTTGTCGCTTTACGAAGCAGGCTTTACCGTAGTACCTGCTGATATCAATGCGCACCAGGTTATTACGGACGAGATTAATTTCATGATCGATAAACAGAAATTAAAAAAGAAAATTGTTCCCGGTGCCTATGCGGCCCGCCAGCATAATTTTAACCGATGGAACCAATTGGAGAATTACCTCGACAAGGCTTGCACGGAAATACAAAAAACAAATAGCAGTTTCCCCGGCGCACATCTAATTCAAAAATGGGTCTGCGCCCTGGCAGTGTACCCACATATAAATTGGAACATTACACTTGCCATTGGTAAGGCATTAGAAGAAAAATATTGCAAGCCCGGTCAATTGGTGAATTATACAAACCTTCTTGTTCTTTCGCGCATAACATGGATGAATGATGGACAGGTATCCGATGCACTCAAAAAGCAAATGTTGGTTCATCTTGATAAAGAAAGCGAAGCCATTGCAAGATCCGCTGTGGCCGCGGTCCTCCGTGAAATTGAGCCGTCAATAAACGCCGATTCGCTGGTAAATGATGAATTCATTTATCTCAAAACCACCAATCGTTTCCTGCTTCACACCTATAATGAAAAGAACAACGAACTAACTCAGCAGGAGCACCTTCGAATGAAGGATTATGTGGAGGGTAATCAACTCGATTGGGTATTGGACGAATATCTATCAACTTCTTCGAATAATAGTTTATTACAACAACCTGGTACTACTACCTCCGTTACTCCAGAAAAGTATTTCGAATTATATAACGACCGCGACGAAGCATTTAAAAAGAAGGAAGATGCTTTTAAAGCGGAACAGGAAAGAGCAAGAAAGGCAAAAGAAAAAAGGCAGAAGTGGATGGATCGTCTCCGCACCGCCGCAGCATACCTGTTGATTGCGGTGCCAGCATTTTTTATATTGAAGCAACGAAAAGTGTTCGCTGATCTTTACACAACAAAAGCTTCCACCATTCGCTTTACGATGGCGCCTAATTCCGCCTATTCATCATTGAAAGATTTTTCCATTGTCTTAAATGCAGATAGCAGCTATAACGCAAATGTTCTGAGCGACAGTAATGCAGTTATCGAAAA
>Ga0190274_10001331_pt1 | contig 14520 bp, 8 predicted proteins | sample Popmic531T_FD_133002 | JGI IMG/M metagenome (GOLD analysis project Ga0190274, IMG submission 133002) | Populus adjacent soil microbial communities from riparian zone of Yellowstone River, Montana, USA - 531 T | ecosystem: Environmental > Terrestrial > Soil > Riparian zone | place: USA: Montana...
CAGGGCAGAGTCACACCAACAGGGCGGGGGCGCGACTATCGCCGGAACAATTCGCGATCCGAATGGCGCCCCCATTAGCGATGTCACGATTGTGGCCTTTCCGCGCGACGAGGCTCGGTGGCCGACTGGTGACGCCGCTCGCCAACCCGTCGAGCGGGCTTCAAGTGCCGGATCGTATCGCCTCACGAACATTCCGGCCGGCGCCTATTTCATCGCGGCGCTCAACGCCACGATGCTGCGCGAATGGCCCACTGCCGCTCTATTGCGCCGGCTCACCGTGAAAGCGTTTCCGGTCGAAGTCGCCGCCGGCGAGAGCGTCACGTTGAACTTATGGGTTGCGATTACCGGCGGTGACTCCGGCATCGTGCGTGCCGCCCGCGTTTCAGTGATGTCGATCCCTCTTGGAACACCCTCGCCGCCCGGAGTCGTGGTGCCCACTGGCACGGCGATCATCGCCGGCCGGGTTGTCGACGCCAATAACCAAGCGGTCCCCCGACTTCAGGTAAGAGCTATACGAGCACTTCAGAGAGAGGGCGTGACAACCATCGCGACGTTTGGCCAACCTGCGATGACAGATGCAGACGGAACATTTCGCGTCGAAAATCTCCGGGCAGGCACTTATCTTGTGGCGGCGCTCGCTCATGTCATCACGGCGCCCACGCCCGGCTCGGTTGGCCCCTCGTCCCGTTACCAGTTGCCTGTCACGTCTGCGCCCGGGCTCGCCTACGTGACGACGCTCTATCCGGGCGTGACGTCGGCGTCCCAGGCGCGGGCCATCGAGCTCAGCGACGGCGCGCGAGCCACGGCCGATTTTGCGCTGCAGCAGCGGCCTGCCACGACGTTGACAGGAGCCTTGTCGAAAGGCGAAGGTCGCGTGCAACTGACGCTCGTTCCGGTGGCTCCGCTTGATCAAATTGGCGGGGTGGGCACGCAGGCGACGGCAACGTCCGACGATGGGGCATTCCGTTTTACCGCAGTCAGTGCTGGCAAGTACACGGTCGTCGGCAGCAGCAGCGCGCTCGGTTGGGTGCAAGCGGAGGTGACGGTCGATACGAATCAGCGCGAACCGATCGTGCTGGAGCTTCGGCCCCCTCTGACGGTGAGCGGGAGCGTGCGTTTTGATGGCGCGCCGCCGATTTTGACCGGGCCGAACGTTCAACCGTTCGTGATTACGCTGCTTGGCACCGGCGGTCCGGGCGCATCCGGTTCCGGCGTACCGATTCGTGCGTCGGGCGAGTTCGCCGTGCGCGTGGCGCCGGGGTCGTATCGACTGCTGTTGAATGCGCCCGCACGATGGCAAATTGCATCCGCGGTCGCCTCCGGCGTCGATCTGATGGCGCGGCCATTTGCCGTCACCGGGGACATGTCTGGCATCGACGTCCTTTTGCGCGAAGTGGATCGCTGACCTAACCGGGCGCGCGCGGAGCGTCGACGCACGCACCAGCCAGCTAGAGCTCTCAACTGGAAGAGACCAGGTCTGTCTGACCGCACCCACGAAGAGGTCTGCGGGCGCTCACTGCCCGTCGTGGGGGCCATCGTCGCCCTCTTCTCTCTCATACGAAGATGGTGTGGGCCGGAATATCACCTGAGGAAGGGCCGTTCAGTCTGGCACGCGATCTGCGTTTGCCCCAAGAGTCATCCGAAGGAGGATTCCAATGCGGGTCAAGTTCTTAACTGGGACGATGGTACTGACGCTCGCGAGCGCCACCGGGACGATCGCGCAGGGCGCGCAGGGGCGCGCACAGCAGGCACAGGCTCGCGAAGAGATGCGCTTCCGCGGTATGGACGCCAATGGCGACGGCCAGATTTCGCGGCAGGAGTGGCGCGGCAGCGCGCAATCGTTCCGTGTCCACGATTGGAACGGCGACGGCATGCTCAATGGCCAGGAGATTCGCGCGGCTGCCCGGCGCGAGGCCGCCGAGCCGCCGGATTATGACCCGACCAATTATGGCTACAACGACTGGAGCCAACGCGGCTTCACCTCACTCGACGACAATCGCGACGGCCGCATTTCCAGGCCCGAGTGGCATTACGACTATGAGACGTTTGTCCGGGTCGACCGCAATCGCGACGGCTTTTTATCTCGTGCCGAATTCCTGAACACTGAGAACGCTGACTTCGACGACGATCGCGGCGATCGGTTCGACGACATCGACATCAACGGCAACAACCGGATTGAACGCTCTGAATGGCACGGAAGCAACATGGCCTTCGAGTGGATGGATCGCAACAACGACGGCGTGCTGTCGCGCGCCGAGGTCGTGGGCGACGCGGCGCAGAACACACAGAACGATGACCAGTTCTCGAGCTTCGATGTGAACAACGACCGTGTGCTGACTCGTCCGGAATGGCACTACTCGCTCGGCAGTTTCACCCGGATGGATCGGAACAACGACGGCCGGGTCACCCGAGCCGAGTTCGAGGGCGCCGGACCACTCGGTAGCGGCAACACCGCGAAGGTTACTGTCAACGGATTCGACCGGTGGACCGACACGGGCATCTTCGTTCGCGCGGGCGACCAGGTGTCGTTCAATGCCCTCGGACGCATCCAGTACGGGCCGAGTGCGGAGGCCGCCGTTACATGGCAGGGCGCGCCTGATGGCCGTAAGTCGGCGGGTGCGCCGGTTGCCGACCTTCCGATCGGCCACCTGATTGCCCGTATTGGCAACGGCGGCGCGATGTCGGCAGGAGGCACCATCCGTGCGCCTCAGGCTGGACGTCTGTATCTCGGTATCAACGACGACGTGATGACTGACAATTCCGGCAGTTTCGAAGTTACGGTGAACGTCCGGCGCCCGTAGCGGTCTGCCAGACTTCACCATGCGCAGGGGCCAGGTCGTCGCCAGGGCGGCCTGGCCCTTCGCTGTTCGACCTACCACAGTCCGACAAACGTGCTGAGTAGTAGATGAGCGCGCTCGAGCTCATCATCGCGTTGTTCGTCGCGGCTGTACTCCTGGCCGCGGCTGCCCGTCGGGTGGGAGCTCCATATCCTGTATTTCTGGCTCTTGGCGGCGTGGCCATCGCGCTGCTGCCCGGAACGCCCGCGCTGACCGTTCCTCCCGATCTGGCATTGGCGCTGTTTGTCGCGCCCGTCCTGCTCGATGCCGCCTACGACGCCTCGACGAGGGACCTGAAAGACAACTGGATACCCGTCACGGGATTGGTGGTCTTCGCCGTTGGGTTCACAACGGCGGCGGTCGCAGTCATCACCCGTGTGCTGATCCCGGAAGTGCCCTGGCCCGTCGCAATTGCGCTAGGTGCTGTGGTCGCTCCGCCAGACGCCGTTGCGGCGACTGCAGTACTGCGACAGGTGCGGCCACCGCATCGCATTCTCACGATTCTCGAAGGCGAGAGCTTGTTCAACGATGCGACGGCTCTTTTGATCTACCGTCTCGCCGTTGGCGCGGCCGTGGCCGGCACCTTTTCGTTGACATCCGTTGCGCCTGCGTTCCTGCTGGCCATCGCTGGAAGCCTTCTCGTCGGCCCCGGTCTGGGCTGGCTGACCGTTCGCCTCATGGAACGGGTCGAACACATTCCGAGCGCGATCATCCTGCAATTTGCGAGCGCCTTCACAGTGTGGATCGTCGCCGAACACACAGGCCTGTCAGCAGTTCTGACGACCGTATGCTTTGCCATAACCGCGGCGCGGACACCGGAGCGCGTGTCGACGCGTATTCGCATCCCGACCTATGCGGTTTGGGAAACCGTTGTGTTCGCGCTGAATATCCTCGCGTTCATTTTCATCGGCATGCAGATTCAACCCATTGTGGCGAATCTGGACTCTGGCGAGCGGGGACGATACCTGGTCGTCGCTGGCGCCGTCCTGCTGACCGTCATGATCGTTCGCGTCGCCTGGCACATGCCCTTCAACCTGATTGTCAGGTGGCGGCATCGTCAATTCGGATTCAATCCACCACGGCCGATGCTGCGTCCGAGCCCGGGAAGTGGCATGGTGATTTCCTGGGCCGGCATGCGAGGCATCGTGACGCTCGCGGCCGCCATGGCGCTGCCGCCCGGATTTCCGTATCGCGATCTCATCGTCCTCACCGCGTTCTTCGTCGTTCTTGGCACGCTCGTTATTCAAGGGCTCACGCTGAAGCCGTTGCTGCGGTGGCTGGATCTACGCGATGACGATCCCGTGGGGCGCGAGACTCGAGGGGCTCAGGAACGGGCGCTCAGTGCGGCCCTCGAGACCATTGCAGGCGACCAGTCGCCAACGGCGCACGCGGTCAGCCATCAACTGGAGGCGGTTCTTGCGCCTGAGGGTAACCTCAGGGCCACGCAATTTGCTGAACAGACGGCAGACGTTCACGGCCGAGTTGTGAGCGCCGCACGTCAGGCGGTGCTGGATATGCGTGCCAGAGACGAGATCGGAGACGACGCATTCCACGCGGTGGAGGAACAGCTCGATCGGTTCGAAGCATCACTGCAGAGCAAGGAGTAAACCATTACGACATCGAGACCAAAATCCCACACCGCATCAGCCGAACTCGGCCCACCGGTGTCAAACTGCCCAGGTGCAGACTCTGACCACGGATTAGACGTCTAACGACCAGTTCGAAGGTCCACCCATCGAAGAACCGGCGCGGAGGCTCAACATGACGCTCCGTTTGGTGTGGTTAGTCGCAGCAACAGCGGCGGTGGTGACCGCGTCCGCTCAACAGCCGGCGCCGGCGGGTCGTCAGCCTGCGGTCGGGTCGCCGACGCAGGCTGGTGCACCCGGTGCGCCCCAACCGTCGCCGCCAACTGGCCTGATTCTCGGCCGTGCGATTGACGCCGTGACGTCGCGTCCTCTCGCCGCTGTGACGGTGGCTGTCGCGAGCGGGGCACCGGGTGGGCCAGCCTTGCCTGCCGGCGCGACGCGGGTACTGACCGATACCGAGGGCCGCTTCGTCCTTCGTGATTTGCCTGCCGGGACGTTTACCATTACGGCAACCAAGCCTGGCTACGTTGCCGGCGCGTACGGGAAGCGATCCGCATCAGGGACAGGACAACCCCTCGAACTTGGCGATGACGACCGGCGCGGCGACGTCACAATCGCGCTGTGGAAGTACGGCGTCATTGGGGGCCGCGTCGTCGACGAGGCCAGCGAACCGATGCCGGGGGTGCAGGTCCGGGTTCTGCGGCGCAGCGTAGTCGCGGGGGAGTGGCGCCTGTCGCAGACAGCCAACCAACCGACGACCGACGACCGCGGCCTTTATCGGATCGACTCGCTCGTGCCAGGGCAGTACATCGTCGGTGTCGTGTCGGCGGTTGCGGCGATGCCAACCGATCTGTACGAGAACTACGTTCAGGCCGTCTCATCCGGAACGTCTTCGGAGTTCAGCCGGTCGGTCGATCCAGCGGCATCGTTGTCGCCGGGCGCCGCGTTCCGCATGGGCGACCAGGTCGTGTTGCCTGGGATGATCGGTATTGGCGCGGCGCAGTCCTTGCCTGTCGCGCCCGAAGACGGTGCTCGCCTCTTTGTGTACCCGACATTGTTCTATCCGTCCGTTCCCACCGTCACGCAGGCCGAACTAATCAGTGTGGCCCCAGGCAGCGAACGCCCGAATATCGACTTTCAACTTCGGCCGGCGCCATCTCTCACCATCTCGGGTTCGGTCCTCGGGCCGGATGGCCCCTTACCAAACACCGCGCTGCAGTTGTTGCCGTCAGGCGCGGAGGTTCTCCAACGTGAGTACGGGTTCGAAGCGGCAACGACCGTCAGCAACCGCCGCGGGGGCTTCACGTTTCTCGGAGTCGTCCCAGGACAGTACCTGATTCGCGTCGTCAGGACGCCCCAGCGCCCGCAGAGTACTTCGTCGGGAATCACGTCAGTCGTCCAGGTTGGATCGACCACCATCACGTCGTTCTCGACCGTCGGCCAGGCCCAACCGCCGATTCCCACCGAACCCACGCTGTCAGGAGCGCTCAGTGTGTCGGTGGGGCAGAACGACGTGTCGGGTCTCACGGTGGTGCTTCATCCCGGGGCACGGATTGCCGGCCGTGTGGAGTTCAACGGCAGCGCCCAGAAGCCAGCACCGGCGGCGCTCGCCCAAATCAGCCTTCTCGTCGATCCGAGCGATGGCCATAGCGCGGGATCGCTTTCTTCGAACAGCCTGCTCAGCCGCCTTCAGGTCGATGCACAGGGACTGGTCCACAGCTACCAGTTTCCCGCCGGCAAGTACACCGTTCGTTCCGGCGGTGTCGTCGGATGGACGTTTGCTGGCGCGTTTCTCGACGGCAAGGACGTCTCGGTCACGCCCTTTGAACTGAGCGCGGATGTCGAGGGTCTGGTCGTCAAATATACGGATCGTCCTGGCGAGCTTTCCGGTACCGTTCGTGATGACAGCCGGGCCGTCGATCGAAGCGTCGGCGTTCTGTTGTTCCCGGCCGACCCCCGCGAGTGGAGGGACTACGGTTTGGGCGCTCGCCGCTTTCGAAGCATCGCCACGTCAACCGGTGGTACCTATCGCCTGTCGAATATGGCCGACGGCGATTACTTCGTGGTGGCCGTGTCTGACGACATTCCGGAATGGCAGGACGTCAGTGTCCTCAAGAAGCTCGCGCCTCTTGGTGTTCGCGTCTCCATCTCGCAGGGCGACAAGAAGGTGCAGGATCTGAAAGTGGGGGTGCTCCGGTGACCGGCCGGCTGCTCATCGCAGGCTGTGCGGTGGCGCTTGGCACGGCCCTTCTGGCTCAGGACATCCCTCCACCGCCTCCGCCGCCTCCGCCATCACCGATTTCCGCTGTTGCTCGAGACGCGCCCACTGGCCTTGGCGTCGGCCGTGCGTCTTTGTCCGGCAGGGTCGTCACTGACGAAACGACTCCGCAGCCGGTGCGGAGGGCCAGCGTTCGACTCGGTGGTGTTGATTCGAACGGCGGGCGCATCGCCGTGACCGACGATGCCGGAAGATTTGCGTTTGCGGGTTTGCCCGCTGGCCGCTATGTGCTGACGCCGACACGTGAGGGGTTTGTCGGTGTGGCGTACGGCGCCAAACGACCTGACCGGCCGGGCTCGGCGCTGACCATCGCGGACGGTCAGCAGTTGACCGGCGTCGTCGTGCGGATGCTACGCGGCGCTGTGATCACGGGCACGGTGCGTGATGAGACCGGACAACCCGCGCCGGGTCAGCTGATCTCGGTGATGCGCTACGGTTTTTCGACGCAAACGGGTGAGCGGGCGCTCCAGCCAGTCCGGGGACTCTTCAGTGCCACCGCCGATGATCGCGGCATATACAGGGTCTACGGACTTGCGCCTGGCGATTACGTGGTCGTCGCCCCGCAGGGCATCGGCTCACGCAACGGTGTTGACGTTCATCGCGTAACTGCCGCCGACGTCTCGTGGGCGACTCAGCAGATCCAGAATCGCGGCCGTGCGGGAAGCCCGACACTTCCCTCGCCACCGCGTGCGCCGAACATCCTGTACGCCCCCGTGTTCTTCCCCGGCGTTCCGAACGAGGCCAGCGCCACCACGATCACGCTCTCGGCCGGACAGGAACGTGCGGGCGTCGATATTTCTCTGCTCCTTGTTCCCACTGCGGCCATCAGCGGCACGGTCAGCTTCGCCGACGGAAGCACGCCGACGGGGGTTCAACTCTTTCTCTTGGCGCACGACCGCATCGAAGGATTGGCGTTCAGCGGATTCAGTTCCGTGCCGACCGTGGTCAACGGCAAGTTCACGTTCACCGGTCTCACGCCGGGCCGGTATACCGTCACGGCGCGGCCCGCGAGTGCTCCGCCGACCTCCCGCGGCGGCGGACCGCCGCCGAGTGCCGAGTCGATGGCGCAGTTCGCGCTGACCGAGGTCAACGTCGACGGGCAGGACGTGACGGTGGCGTTGAGACTCCAAACAGGTGCGACCGTCGCTGGCCGTCTCGCATTTTCGGGTACCTTGCCACCGCCGGCCGACCTGAGCAGAGTTCGCGTCGCTCTCTCCGCAGTCATCGGTCGAGGGCAGGCGGCCATCGGCGTTGCGCCGGCAACGGTTGATGCATCGGGCGCGTTCGACTTCGCAGGTGTGGCACCCGGCCGCTATCGCTTGTCTGCTTCGGTGCCCGGCAGCGGACCCACGACTGGCTGGCAGGTTCGGAGCGCAATGGTCGCTGGAAGTGACGCACTCGACACGCCGCTCGAGATCGGGTCGGCGCCCGTAAGCGACATCGTCGTCACGTTCACGGATCGTCCCGCCGATCTGTCGGGCCGGATTCAGGACGCCAAAGGTCAGCCGGCGCCGGAGTACTTCGTGATCGTGTTTGCCAGCGACAAGAAGTTCTGGACGCCACAGTCACGCTGGATCCAGGCGAAGCGACCGGCCAGCGATGGTCGTTTCACGTTTCCAAATCTGCCACCGGGCACTTACAACCTCGCGGCCGTGACCGACGTCGAGCAGGGCGAGTGGTTCGATCCGTCGTTTCTGGCGCAGCTGGCGCCGGCATCCATCACGCTGACAATCGTAGAGGGCGAGAAGAAGATTCAGGACATTCAAGTCGCGGCAAACTAGCCACACCCCATTCCGGAAATGGGCGTTCCGATTGGGTATTCCCATGTCGCGGTGCCGCTTGCGGTGATGTTCCCTGGCGTTGGGCCGAAGGTGAGGGTGCACTTGAACGTCCTCCGGCCCTCGACGCCGTTGAGTGCGAACGTTATGACCCCTTCGCGGGTCATTGTTGATCCCGCCAGCGGTCGAAACGTATCGTACGTCCCGCTGAACGTCACGTGTTCCCGTCCGTTCAAAGTCACGTCCCTCGAACGGCAGGCGATGAATACGGTCTCAAACTCCGCGTTGAACGGACCATTCCCGTCGAAGGTAATGGAGGTCGCCTGGCCGGGTGAGAGCGACATCGTTCCACCGCCGGCACAGGGCGCGGTGATCGTGACCTTTCCGTCCACCGTGGTGACGACCGATTGAAGGCCCGGAGCCACGACTGGTGGGCTGAGGGGCGATCCCGACACAGCCGTCACTGCCTCCACGACCGTCTCTCCAACCTTGACAGTAGAGGGCGCTGATGGCGAAGACGATGAGAATGAGGGTAGCGAGGACGTGGGTGACGCGGGCGAGGCGCACCCGACTGCGACGACTGCGACGATTAAGCCAGCGAGGCGAAGCCGCACGGCGGGGGTCCTCTCCAAAGATAGGCCGGTTTTTGCCGTCGAGCAAGCGCCAGGTAGATGCTGCGTACTTTCGCAGGGCAGGCTTCGCGCTGAGACGGCTGTCTGCGTACTGTCGTAGGGCAGGCCTTTAGGCCTGCCGGATCCGGCTGACTGTCGTAGGGCAGGCCTTTAGGCCTGCCGGATCCGGCAAACCTGAAGGTTTGCCCTACGACAGTACGCTGACACCGGCTGTCTGCGTACTGTCGTGGGGCAGGCCTGCGCTGGGATCGGTTGTCTGCTTACTGTCGTAGGGCAGGCCTTCAGGCCTGCCGGATTGCGTACGCGACACCCCGTGATCGGACGCGATGTTAAGATGCGGCCGTTCAAACAACCTGGAGGGCGTCGTGAGCGCACCGATAATCTGGTTCATCTTGATGATTGTTGCGACACCGGTCGTCTGGATGGTCATGCGGAAGCGACGCTGAGCGAATTTCCATCTGCGCCTCATCTGCTTACTGTCGTAGGGCAGGTCTTCAGGCCTGCCGGATTGCGTGAGGTTGCGCGGGTCGAGATGGACGGACAGCAGGACCGGAATATCGACGGAGCGGCGCCTGACGCACTCGGCCAATCACCCCAGCTGTTCCAAAGCGTCGACACTCAATCCGTATTGTCGTCAGGTCATCTCGGCATGGCGGTTGTGCTGACGATTGGAACCATGGCCATCATGTGGACCGGCATCAGCCGGTGGATGGCCGGTGGAACCTTGCCGTTGGCTGTCATCTGGATGCCCATGTCGGCCCTCATTGTGTGGCGCGCCCTCGAAACCAAACATGGATGGTCGCCATCGAAGCGCCGGCTGCTGACCCGAATCGGCTTGTTCCTGACGCTGTTCTTTGGTGGGCTCTTTGGCTATGGGCTCTATCAATGGCAGACCGGCAGAGGGAGTGCAGAGCTGCCGCTGTTCGCTGCCATGTATCTCGCGCTTGGATTGCTCAGTCGGGGCTTTCGTGTCACGGCGTGCTCTGTGTCGTCGCCGTGAGTGGTCAGGAACCGGACGCGACGTCCATCCTCGGGGGCCGCGCGTCAGGCTCCTGGGCGGCGACGCCGCCCTGTCGAGAGTCAGAGTCTTCAGGCCGCGAACGATCGAACGTTGAGTTGCACGTGCGGCAGGCCTGAAGGCCTGCCCTACGACGGAGCTGAACATTACGCCGCTCCGAAGATAACAAACACAGTGCTATCCGGACGCTGCACCCGACCGCACCGCGCGGTGCTATCGTTGCCCACTCGTGCCGCAGGTGAGCGGCAATACGCTCGGCGAGAGGAGCGTCGCGTGAGCACTGACTCGTCACCGAGAGCAAGATCCATAGTTGTGGCCGACCGAGTGGACGACGTCCCACGTTGTGTCCATGGCTTTCGTCAGCCGTGCTTCTTCTGCAGTCGGTCGTACTGGCCCGCGATGCTGATCTGGGCCGGCGTGCTGATTATCTGGTGGTTCACCCGCGGGCCAGACCATCCGGTCGTTGCGCTGATACTGACAACTTGGACGTGGCTCCTCGGGCCCGGGGTGGCCGGCCCCGTTGTGCGACGTGTGCCTCGCCACTGGTTCCGCGTCGCCGAGGGCGAGCGCATACTCCACCGTATGCTCGGCGTCGGAATATTCGGCTGGCTGCTCGTGCGCTCCGCATGGAATCGCCGTCTCGCCGAACCCATACGGGGATTCGATGGCACCAGGGCCGGCTTACCCTCCCTGGAAGGGTCGGTGCGAGGCGCTGCCAGTGCCCACGGAACCTCCTTTGCCGTCCACATGCTACTGGCCGCCATCGCGCTGTTCACCGGGCACCCACGGGGCGCACTGTTAATCCTGTTGCCGGGTGTGGTCCTTCATCTCTATCCGGTGCTGCTACAGCGCTCCATCATGCTTCGACTCCAGCCTCTGTTGGATAAGTCCGGCTCCCGAAATTCGACTCAGTTAGGGCCAGCGTAAAAACAACTGGGCAGCAATCTCACCTGAAGGCGTGGCTCAAAGACGTGAACCTGGCAAAGTAGTGCTAAAGGCCTGCTCCGACTGAGCTGAACGACCGAGCTGAACTGCGATGTCCGGCAGGCCTAAAGGCCTGCCCTACGACTGAGCTGAACTGCGTACTGTCGTAGGGCAGACCTTCAGGTCTGCCGGACAAGAGCGTTCATCGAGTGTCCTGTCGATCCGCGCCCGGTCGGTTCGACTACTGAGCAGGCGGGGGATTGGGCCCCGGCCAGTTCAAGGAGATACGACGTGCGCCTCAAGAGCACTGCCTACTGGCTCACCACCATTCTCGGACCCGCCAGCTTCATCATCGGCGGCGTGCTGCAATTCACGCAGTCTGAGGAAGTGCGGGCCGGCCTCGACCACCTCGGCTATCCGCTGTACTTCGCGAGCATTCTTGGCGTCTGGAAGCTTCTCGGCGTCGCGGCCATCGTCGCGCCGCGTTTCCCGCGGCTCAAGGAATGGGCGTACGCCGGGTTCGTGTTCGATCTGACAGCTGCCGCTGCCTCGCACGCTTTCGTCGGAGACAGCGCCACGGACATCATCGCCCCACTCGTGTTTCTCGCCTTGGTCGTAGCGTCGTGGGCCCTCCGGCCGGCGAGCCGTCGACTGGCCTCACCGCCCAGGGTCGTGGCTGAGCCGACGTCGACCGTCGAGCTTGTGCCTCAACTGCGCACGGTGTGATGCGAGGATGACGCGGTAAGGCAGGCCTGAAGGCCTGCCCTGCGACCGAGCTGAACTGCGATGTCCGGCAGGCCTAAAGGCCTGCCCTACGACGGAGATGAGCAGGGCCTGCCTCTGACCAAGTGAACTGCGTACTGTCGTAGGGCAGACCTTTAGGTCTGCCGGACAAAAACTCGGGATGCGGTAGCTGATGAAACCGACGGAAGATTTGGACAAGCTTGCCGCCGCCCTCGGCGCGCGAAGGGTCATCCTCCTTGATAGGGCTGGCGAAGCAGGTTCTTCTCCGCCTCGAGCCGATCGAGAAGGGCCGTCACGCTGCGCGTTTCCTCGTGATTCGCGCCGAGCGTACTCTCGAGCAGTCCGCGTGCCTGCTTGAGGTACTGCTCGGCCTGCCAGTCGGGCCAGACTTCTCCCTGCTCGTTCTTTTTATGTTGGTACATGGCCATTCCGAGATTCACCATGAGGCGGGCGGTGTCGGGGTGGCGATCTCCAAGCGCGCGCTGTTGAATGGTGAGCGCCCGGTCGAAGTATTTTTGCGCCTGCTCGTACGGCCGCGGCGCTGGGCGGTGTTCCGGGTAGCGCGCCGGAGGTGCGAGAGCCGCGTGTTGCGCATCCCCGAAGTCACCCTGCCGCATCAGCACCTCCCCGAGGCTGTTCAGGCTCACGACCGTGCGCGGGTCCTGCTCTCCGAACGTCCGTTGCTGGATGCCCAAGGCCTGCTCAAAGTAGGGCTGCGCCTGTACGCGAAAGCCCTGGTCGACCAACACCCACGCCAGATTGTGGAGACTCGGAACACTGTCGGGATGATCGTCGCCGCGCGCGCGCCGCGTGATCGCAAGAGCACGCTCGAATTGCTGCCGCGCTTCCGCGAGCTTCATTTCGTCCTTGTAAACGAGCCCGATATCGTCGAGGCAGGTGACGGTGTCCGGATGGGTTTCGCCGAGTTCCCGCGCCCTAATGTGTAATGCCTCCTCGAAGTATCGTCGCGCCTCGTCGAACTTTCGCTCATCCTTGAGGACGAAGGCGAGATCGATCAGGCTGCCGACGGTATCGGGATGCGACGGACCCAAGGTGCGGCGGCGCAGATCGAGCGCCTGCTCCAGATGGTCCTGTGCGTCCGCGAGTTTTCCCAGGTCCTTGAGGACGTGACCGAGATCGTGAAGACTCCAGACGATCTCCGCATGATCGGGCGGCAGCCGCTTTCGCCGGATCTGCAGCGCCCGATCGAAGTACAGGGTCGCCTGGAGGTAGTCACCGCGCGCGCGCAAATGCACGCCCAGCACGCTGCACAACTCCGCGCTCCGCGGTCCACTGCGTTCGACGGCGGCATCGGCCACGAAGCGCAAGTGGGACTCGAGGGCCCGATCGTCCAGGGACATCGCCGCCCTCTCCTGCTGCCGTGCCGCCTTCAGCAATGCGTCTTCGACCGCCGCTGCGTCCTCCTCACGGGTCACCTCGCGTCCGACGAAAGCCGCGACGAGGCGATGCATGCGCACAGCGTTCGACTCGGCCTCCTCGAGCAGGCCGAGGTCGATCAGACGCCGCACGGCGCGTTCGCCAATCCGCGAAAGGGTCGTGCCTTCCTCGACGCCGGCGACTGTGGCGACGAGCAACGGTCTCGCAATGGGGTCGCCGGGTGCGAAGTGAGCGGCGCGGGCGAGCAACCGGCGCGCGCGGCGGTCGATGTCATTGTCGGGATCGAGCCGATCGACGCTGAACGCCAACATGCGTTGCACACTCAGCAGGTGGTGGGTCGGTGACGGGCCTCCTGCTTCGTCCTCATCGAGTTCGAGCGCCGCGAACCGATCCGGGCCGCGCAGTTGCTCGAGATAATCGCGCGGAACGATCTGAGTGCGGTACAGGGCGAGCACGCTTCCGGCGACATGAAGCGCCAATGGAAGATCGCCGACTTCCTGCGCGATAGCGTCGAGCGTGACCGCGTCGGGCGTCGAACCGGTCTGCGTGCTTCGCGCCAGCAGCGCGGTCAGCAGATCGACACTCTTCGTCCGTGGAAGGTACTCGACGGGATACAAGGTGGTATTGGTCGTGCCGGCCCATCGCATCCGGCGGCTCGTGACCAGTACGCGGCACCCGCCACTTGCGGGTCGCCACGTGTCTAGCAGAAGCGGATCCTCACAGTTGTCGAAGACGAGCAATCGCGGCATGGCCTTCCGCCAGGCAGCCATGACCAGTGCCACTCGTGCGTCGAGTGGCAACGTGGGAAAGTCGGAGCGCAGATCGAAGGCACCGTCAAGGCCGCATGCCGCGACCTCGCTGGGAATCGAGGCTGGATTGGAGAAGTTCAACCAGAACACGCCGCCGGCGAAGAACGACCCATAGCGGTGCGCGAACTCGACGCACAGCTGCGTCTTGCCGATTCCCGGCGGCCCGGCAGCGATCGTCACCGGACTGCGGGCGGCGGCCGCACCGACGTCGGCCCTAAGCGCGGCGGCCAGCGCACGGAGATCCAGGTCGCGCCCGACGAACATCGGATTCGGTGAGAGAGGCATCCGGGAGCCGTTGGGAAGCGCCGACGGTGCTGGAACCGTTTCGAGCGGAAGCTCCGCCAACCGCTGTTCCGCGAGCTCCTGCCGGGCGTCTTCGGAGGATCCGTGCAACGACGATGGCGCTGGTGCGTCGCGCAGCGACAACTCGAGTCTGAACCGCCTGACGATGCTGCCCGCCGGGATGGCGTAGAGCACGTTGCTTGCGGACGGCGTCTGTCCGATCTGCGGCTGAAG
>Ga0190274_10001332_pt1 | contig 14520 bp, 17 predicted proteins | sample Popmic531T_FD_133002 | JGI IMG/M metagenome (GOLD analysis project Ga0190274, IMG submission 133002) | Populus adjacent soil microbial communities from riparian zone of Yellowstone River, Montana, USA - 531 T | ecosystem: Environmental > Terrestrial > Soil > Riparian zone | place: USA: Montana...
CCATCGTGGCGGGGGCACTCGATCGCCAGCTCAACGAGCGCGCGTACATCGTTCCCGGGCTCGGCGACTTCGGCGACCGTCTCTACGGCACGCCGTAGCGACGTGCTCAGCTACAACGCGCTCCCACCCTCGTAGGCGCGGCCGGCAGCGGCCGGCGGCCGGACCTTGCCCACGAACCCCGCGATCGCCACGATCGTGACCACGTAGGGGATCATGCGGATGACCTGCGGGGGCGCCCACGAGAACAGGAAGAAGTCGTCCAGCCGGAGCGGGATCGCCTGTGCGAAGCCGAAGAGGAACGCCGCCCCCATGAGCCGGATCGGGTTCCAGTTCGACAGGATGAGTGCCGCGAGGGCGATGAACCCGAGCCCCTGGGTCTGGCCCTCGCGCCAGAACTCACTGACCTCGATCGCCAGGAAGGCCCCCGCCAGCCCGGCCAGCGCGCCCGACAGCAGCACTCCCTGGTAGCGATACTCGGCCACGCGCACCCCGAGCGAACGTGTGGCTTCGGGGTTCTCACCGCAGGATCGCAGGCGAAGCCCCCACCGCATCCGGTTCAGGGAATACCACACGGGGATCACCAACAGGAACGCCACGATCACCATCGGGGATAACTGCTCGAACGCGCTCCCGAGGCCCCAGGGCAGCGACGACAGTCCCGGGATGGTGATGGGAGACAACTTCGGTTGGCCCGGAGCCGATTGGGTCGCCTGGTCGAAGAACAACTGGGAGAGGAACCGCGCGAGCCCGATCGCCACCAGGTTGATGACCACGCCGGAGACGATCTGGTCGACGCGGAACGTGATCGTGGCCACGGCGTGGATCAGCGCGAACAGGCCTCCGGCGATGAATCCGACCAACAGACCCATGAGCGGACCCCAAGGCTGCCCCCAGCCAAGATCGTTGGTGAAGAAGCCGGTCCCCCAGGAGCCGGTCACGGTGCCGATGATCATCATGCCTTCGAGGCCGATGTTCACGATCCCCGACCGCTCGCTGTAGAGGCCCCCGAGCCCGGTGATGTAGATGATCGTGAAGTACGTGAACGCGATGGCGATGGCGGCGCCGAGATCACCCAGATCCATCAGCCACCCCCTCCGATGAGTCCGCCACCAGACGCCTGCTCGCCGCGAGACTCATCGATCTCGGCCTCGCTGTCGTCGAACCGTTCGACGTCGCCTTCTCGCGCCAGCTGTCGCCTCGCAGCCCATCGTCTGGTCACCTGATACACGATGACCACCGTCATGATGAAGATGCCCTGGAGGACGATCATGAACTCGCGTGGAACGTCGGTGTCGATCTGCAACGCCGTCTCGCCACGAGACAGCACACCCCAGAAGATGGCCGCGAAGACGATCCCGACGGGGTTGTTCTGTCCCAGGAACGCGACCGCGATCCCCGTGAACCCCAGCTGAGCCTCGTAGTTCTGCACCAGCGCGCCCTTATCGACCAGGAGCTGCTGCATGCCGACCAAGCCCGCGAGTGCGCCCGAGATCAGGAACAGCTTCATCTGCACGGCACCGATCGAGATGCCGCCGGCTCGTGCGGAGCCGGGTGAGGACCCCACAGCTCGAGCCTCGTAGCCGAGCCTCATGCGCTTGAAGAGGAACCACACGAGGCCCGCGCACACGATCGCGAGCGGCAACAGGAGCGACAGGTCTGCCGATGAGCGGATCCCGAACCATGAACCGATGTTGGGGATCAAGGCGTTGTCGAGGAACTTGTCCGAGCGCAGGTCGGTCGCGACACCTTCCTCGGTGAACTTCAACGGCCCGTTCAGCGCCCAGCCGAGGAAACTGACGGCGATGCCGTTGAGCATGATGGTCGTCACGACCTCGTGGGCGCCGGTCTTGACCTTGAGCGCCCCTGCGATCCCGGCGAAGGCCATGCCGCCGAGCATCGCGAAGATCAACACCGCGATGACCAGCAAGGGACCGGGGAGGAAGTCGAGTTTCAGCGCCGCCCAGGTGGCCGTCACCATGCCCACGAGGTACTGGCCCTCGACGCCGATGTTGAACAGCCCGCCTTTGAAGCACACGGCCACGGCGAGCGCCGAGAAGATCAACGGTGTCGCGATCGTGAGCACCTGACCGAAGCTGTCCGCGTCACGGAACGCGAATGTCACGATCGAGCTGTAGACGGCGAGCGGACTTTCCCCCAGGAGCATGATGATGATGGCCCCGATGAGCAGCGAGAGCAGGAAGGCCACGATGAGCGCGCCCCCTTGCACCAGGAACCCTTCGAGCCAGCGCGGCTTGGCCCTGCGGCGAACCGCCGGGATGGCTGTCCCTTCGGTCGCCATCTACGATTCCACCGCCGCGACATCGCCGAGCATGCCGCGGCCGACCTCGTCGGCGGGGGCGTCGGGCGCGAACTCGCCGGTGATCCGTCCCTCGTAGAGGGTGACGATCCGGTCGGACAACGCGTAGATCTCGTCGAGTTCGGCCGAGATCAGCAGGACCCCGCGCCCCTCGGCCTTCTGTTCCAAGATCTGTCGCCAGACGAACTCGATCGCACCGACGTCGAGCCCGCGCGTCGGTTGGGCCGCCACCAAGAGCTTGGGGGCGGTCTCGAGCTCGCGGGCCAGGATCAGCTTCTGCTGGTTCCCGCCCGAGAGGGTGCCCGCGGTCACGTCGATGCTGCGGGCGCGCACGTCGAAGCGTTCCACGAGCCGTGATGCGAGCTCCTTGATCCTCTTGATGAACAGGAACCCGCCCACGCCGCTGAAGTCATCGTCGTCGTGCCGGCCGAGGACGGCGTTCTCCCACAGGGTCATGTTCAGCACCAGGCCCTGTTCGTGGCGATCCTCCGGGATGAACGCGACGCCCGCGTTCCTGATCTCCTGGGTGCTCTCGCCCGACAGATCCGAGCCACCGAGCGAGACGGACCCTCCTTCGATCGTCCCGAGCCCCATGATCGCTTCGGCGAGCTCCCGCTGGCCGTTGCCCTCCACCCCGGCCACGCCGACGATCTCGCCCGCGCGAACCTCGAGGCTGAGCCCCTTGAGCCTGCCCCCTCGCAGGTCGTCCACACGCAACACGGTGTCACCGAGATGGCTTTCGGGCTTGTCGAGCCGGAACAACACGGGGCGGCCCACCATCATCTCGGCGAGCTGACGCTTGTCCGTCCGATCGGGCGTCGTTTCCCCGACGACGGCGCCACGACGCAGGACCGTGATGCGATCGGCGATCTCCAGGACCTCGTCCAGCTTGTGACTGATGAAGACGATCGATTTCCCGTCGGCGATCAGGCGACGGAGGTTCTCGAACAGATCCTGTGTCTCTGCCGGCGTGAGCACCGCGGTGGGTTCGTCGAGGATGAGGATCTCGACGCCTCGATAGAGCGCCTTGAGGATCTCGACCCGTTGCTCTTCGCCGACGGACAGGTCCTCGACGGTCGCGCCCGGATCGATCGTGAAACCGTAGGAAGCAGCCAGGTCGGCGACCTTGGCCTCGGCTGCCTCGGTGTCCAGGATCGGACCATCCTCATCACCCAGGATCACGTTCTCGGTGACGGTGAACGGGTCGACGAGCACGAAGTGCTGGTGAACCATACCGATGCCGTTGGCGATCGCGTCGCGAGGAGATGCGATCCTCTGCTCCTGGCCGCGCAGAACGATCCGCCCCGCATCGGCCGGATACATGCCGTAGAGCACACGCATGAGCGTCGACTTGCCGGCGCCGTTCTCGCCGATCAAGGCGTGCACCTCGCCCGCCCGAAGCTCGAGGCTGACGTCGTCGTTGGCCACGACCCCGGGGAAGCGTTTCGTGATGCCGTCCAGGACGACGAGAGGCGAGGCGCTCGCGCGCCCCGCCTCGTCGGCGTCGTTCATCGTGGTGGACACTCGCCCGAAGGTTACGCGTTCTCGGGCTCTTCGGGAACCACGATCTCCCCGCTGATGATCTGCTCCTTGAACTCATCCATCTTCTCGACGATGTCGTCGGTGAGCTCTTCCTCGTTGGAGGTGGAGAAGTCCACGCCGTCGACATCGAGGCCGAACACCTGGAACCCACCCTTGAACGCATCGTCGGCGGTCTGCTCGATGGCATCGTACACAGCCGTATCCACGCGCTTCAGCATGGACGTGAGGATCAAGGGTTGTTCCTCCGGCGCGGCGGTCAGGTACTGGTCGGAGTCCACGCCGATCGCCAGCTTGTTCGCGTCCACGGCGGCGCGGAAGAGCCCCGCTCCGGACAGGCCGGCGGCGTGATAGACGATCTCGGCTCCGGCGTCGTACATCTTCGCGGACAACGCCTCACCCTTGACATCGTTGACGAACGCGGTCGTGTCGTCGCCGATGTACTCGACCAGGACATCGATGTCGGGGTTCACGGCCTTGGCCCCGGCCGTGTAGCCGGCCTCGAACTTCTCGATGAGACCGGTCCCCTCTTGGCCACCCAGGAAGCCGATCGTGTCGCACTGGCACTTGAGCGCGGCGGCCGCGCCCACCAGGTATGACCCCTCCTGCTCCTTGAAGGTGAGGTCGGCGACGTTGGTCAGTCCCTTGGCGTCGGGAAGGAACGTGGAGAACCCATCCACGACGGCGAAGTTCACGTCGGGGTAGTCGGCGGCGATGGCCGCGACACCCTCAGAGAAGGCGAATCCCACACCGATCACCAGGTCATAGCCCTCGTCGGCGAGCGCTTCGATGTTGGCGTCGCGGTTGGAGCCCGTGTTGTTGGCTTCAACGAAGTTCGCGTTCTCCTCGCACACCTGTCCATCGGCGATCGCCTGATCGAGGCCGGCCTTGGCCGCATCGTTGAAGGACTTGTCGCCGAGGCCACCGACGTCGAGCGCGATCCCGACGCGGACCTCCGACGTGCAATCGTCGTTGCCCCCGGAATCGCCTGAGTCCCCCGGCTCGTCGCTGCTGCAGGCCGAGGCCACCAGGGCGAGCGCGACGATGGGCAGGACGAGCGTGCGGAGCCACTTCTGCATGCTGCTTTCCCCCTCCGTGCTGGTCGTTCGGCCGGCACTTGGGGGCCGGCACGCGTGGATTGTCCCTGGGGGTTCCGCAACCGTCAAACGGGCAGGACCCCTCGTCGGTAACCTACGCGTCCGAGGGGGTGCCGGGATGCCGGAGGCATGGGACCGAGATCAGGAGATCCGCGATCGGATGGCATCCTCGCCGTTCCACTCGGGGATGGGGATCCGGGTGATGGACGTCCGGGAGGGCGAGGTCGACCTCGCGATGGATGCCTCGGGCGAGCACGCCAACCTGGGCGGCACCTTGCACGGCGGCGTCATCGCCACGCTGGCCGACACGGCCGCGGGCCTGGCCGTCCGCTCGGCGATCGAACCCGGGAGCGGTCACGTCACCGTGAACCTGGACGTGCAGTACCTGCGGGCCGGCGCCCTGGGCACGGTCGAGGCGCACGGTCGCGTCGTGCGGGCGGGCCGATCGATCGTGTTCGCTGAGGCCGAGGTGATGGGGGCAGACGGGGCGGTGCTGGCACGGGCGCAGGTGACCGTGGCGATCTCGCCGCCGGCTTGAACCTCGGTACCCGGCCTCAGTACTGGACGTCGATCGCGCGCATCGCGTCGGGCAGCTGGGTCAGCACGCCCTGCAGGGACAACAGGAGGCCCATGTTGCCGCCCACCTTGACCTTGCCGGTCATGAAGGCGGTGACCGGGGAGAGTTCGCTCTTGGCCAGCGCCACCGCGGTCTCGTAGCTCTGCGTGATCGTGGCGTCGGGGTTCTCGGCCTGGCCGACTCCCATGTCGATGGCGGCGTCGGCGATCCGGATCCAATACAGCGTCTCGCCGTCTCCGCCCGTGATCACCTGTTGGATCGTGGCGTTCTGGCCCTGTGCGGCCTGCTTGAACGCGTCGTTGCCGTTGAGGTGCGCCTTGAGCGCTTCGGCCCATTCGGTGGACAGGAACTGGACGGACACGGTGATCGACTCCCTTGCGGTCTGCGTTCGGTTTCGCGCGAGTATAGGCGGCAACGCCGTTCAGGCCCCCGCCTCCACCGCATCGCCGTCGGCGGAGAGCCGGGGGGCGAACCACCCAGGATCGGTGAGATGACTCGCGTCCGACAGGAACCATGCGAGGCGCTCGTCGCCACGGATCACCACCGTGTTGAGGCTGGTGTTCTCCGGCAGGAAGAACATGTCCTGGTCGGCGATCTTCAGGATGTGTGCGAAGTAGGCGTTGATCACGCCCCCGTGTGCCACCACGATGACGTCGCCGGCCGGGTGGGTCGCGATGATGTCCTCCACCGCGGTCACGCACCGATCCTGGAAGGCCCCCCCGGCCTCGCTCCCCGGAGCGAGGTGCCAAGCCGGGTTCTGGTTGCGGAACAGCTCGATCGCCTCGGGGTGCTCGGCGAAGATCTCCTCGAAATCCTTCTCCTCCCACTCCCCGCCGAACCACTCACAGAGGTCGTCGCGCTCGATCACGTCGACGCCGACACGGTCGGCGTAGGCGTGCGCCGTCTCGCGAGCGCGCGCCAGCGTGGAGGTGTAGACCGCCGCCGGCCTGGGGAGCAGTTGGAGCCGGTCGGCCAGCAGGCGAGCTTGCTCGATACCGACCTCACCCAGCGGCGGATCGTACTGCTCGCCGCGAGGCGTGTCGGTCCGGTTGCTCGAGTCGTAGTCGGGGCGAGCGTGGCGGATCAGGTAGAGGCGTCGGTCCTCGGTGCTCACAGGGCAGGGGTTCCTTTCGGCTTCGTGGCCTGGTTCGCGACTCGGCGGGATGCATGGCTGGCGCGCCATTCGGTGGCATAGCGCTCGACGTCCTCGCGCAGCCAGATCCGACCGGATGCCAGCGAGGTGATGGGTTCGGGGAACGAACCCCGATCGATGTAGGTGATCACGCGACGCTTGTCCCACCCCATGATCTCGGCCGCCTCGGCCACCCCCACGACGGCCGGGACCACCTCGACCAACAGCGTCACCTCGTCACCGGTGGTTTGGCGGAGCTGGGCGAGACACTCGGCGCGGCTGACGCCCGTGACCTCGATGAAGGCCGACGCATCGAGGATCCGTGCGTAGTGACGCCCGCCGAACTCCCACATCCGGGCGCGCACCTCGTCGGTCATGGCGGCAGGATAGCGCCGCTGTATGACACCGTGGCGCCGTCCCCGCGGCTCACCAGCCGCAGCAGGGAAGGATGTAGTGGCAGCTCGGGCAGCGGTAGTGGGCGTGCTCGGGTTCCATCGGGTGCCCGCACAGGTCGCACGGCAGGCGCTTGGACTCGCTCACCTGGATGCACGCGACGCCAGGCGCCTCCTTCCCGGTCGAGCTGGTGGACTGCATATCGGGCATCCTAGCCCGGGGGTCTGTCAGGAGCCGGCAGGCGGCGGACGATAGAGGCCCTGGCGGCGAAGTTCCGACCGCCAGCACTCGGTGTGCCAGTGCCGACGGGCGTCGACATCGCCCTCGGGCACCACGACGAGGTGCCACAGGCCGGCCCGGATCGTGTGATCACACCCGGGACACCGGTACGCCTTCTGTCCGCCGACATGGCGCACCTCGTAGCCCGGCGCCTGGGCCCACGTCGGTCCGTCGGCGCGAGCCGGCGGGGCCTCGGGCGCCTCGAAGTACGACGGATCGCGGCGATTCTTGCGCGGCATCAGGGACCCGCGTGCTCGCGCATGAATGCGGCGGCGACGGGCGCGAGCTCGGCGGCGACCTCACGCGCGTCCCGTTTGGCCCCGCGCGTTTCGAAGGAGTGGCCGCCGCCTTCGACCGGGTAGAGCGTGGCGCGATCGCCGAGCTTGGCCAGCACCGGGTCCAGCACCTCGGCGGTGGCGAACGGATCGCGGGTGCCTTCGATGAACAGCATAGGCACCTCGATGCCGTACAGATGCTCGTCCCGAACCCGCTCGGGCTTGCCCGGTGGATGGAGTGGATACCCCAGGAACACCAGGCCGGCCGCCCCCATGCCCTCCGGTTCCTTGGCAGCCACCGCCATCGACGCCATCCTCCCGCCGAAGGACTTGCCGCTCGCCCACACCGGTTCGCCCGCCTTCGCTCTCGACGCTGCGGCCTCGAAGGCCGCCCGCCAGGCGTCGATCGCCACGGGAGCGCGGTCGGGCGAACGCGAGCCGCGCTCGATGTAGGGGAAGTTGAACCGCAGCGTGGCGGCGCCTTCATCGTTCATCGCGCGCGTGAACCCGCTCATGAAGGGGTGGTCCATGCCGGCGCCCGCGCCGTGGGCCACCACGATCGTGGCGAACGCCCGAGCGGGCCGTGCGTACACGCCGCTCACCTCACCCTTGTCGGGCACGGCGAACGACAAGCGTTCCTCAGTCGTGGGCATCACATGCCATGATGCACGCCGTGACGGGAAGCTTCTACCTCGGGACCTCAGGATTCGCTTACGACGGCTGGAAACACGACGTGTTCTATCCGGAGGGACTGAAGAACCGGGAGATGCTCTCCTACTACTCCTCGCAGCTGAACTCCGTCGAGATCAACTACACGTTCCGTCGATTCCCCACCAAGAACTCCCTCACCAACTGGCGCGAGCAGGCGGCCGACGGATTCGTGTTCACCTTGAAGGCGAACCAGCGGATCACGCACTCACGTCGGTTGAAGGACGCCGATGACGACGTCCGCGACTTCCTGGACCTGGCGAAGCTGCTCGGGGACCGGTTGGGCTGCGTACTGTTCCAATGCCCGCCGAACCTGCAGTACGACCGGACGCTGATCGAACAATTCGTGGGGTTCCTGCCGCCGGGCCCGCCCCGGTTCGCGATGGAGTTCCGGCATCCCTCGTGGGTCGAGGCGCGCGACCTGCTGCGCGACCAGGGCATCGCCTGGTGCGTGGCCCAGACCGACGACAAGGACCCCGAGGCGGGCGATCTGTCGTGGGTGCCGGCGGGGTACCTGCGCCTGCGCAAGACGGAGTACACGGACGAGGAGCTGCAGGAGTGGGCCGGAAGGATCCGGTCGGCCCTGGACGAGGGCGCCGACGTCTTCACCTACTTCAAGCACGAGGACGAAGGCGCGAGCCCCAAGATGGCCAAGCGCTTGGAAGACCTGCTCGATCGCAACGCGTAACGCGTAGCGCCGCCTGCATCCTCCTGCTGCCACACTGCCCCTCATGAGCGATCTGCGAGTCGGCATCCAGCTCCCCGAGGTGGAACGCGACGTCCGTTGGCCGGAGTACGTCGCGATGGCTCGCACCGCCGAAGCGGTGGGCTTCGACTCGATCTGGGTGGGCGATCACTACCTGTATCGCGGCGACGGCCGCCCCGAGCGTGGACCGTGGGAGGCCTGGACGTTGCTGGCCGCCCTCGCCGCCGTGACCGAGCGGGTGCGGCTCGGACCGCTGGTCGCGTGCCTGAACTTCCACGAACCCGCCGTGCTCGCCAAGCTGGCGGCCACGGTCGACGAGGTCAGCGGCGGTCGGCTGGTCTTCGGCATGGGCGCAGGGTGGAACCGGACCGAGTTCGACGCGTTCGGGATCCCGTACGACCACCGGGCGTCGCGCTTCGAGGAGGCCTTCGACATCGTTCGGCGCCTGCTTGCCGGTGAACGGGTGTCGGTCCGCGGGCAGTGGCACACGGTCGATGACGCGGTGCTGTTGCCGGCACCGTCCAACCGGGCAACCCTGATGGTGGGCTCGTCCGGCGAGCGCGTGCTTGCGGCGACCTTGCCCTACGTCGACGTCTGGAACACCTGGTTCGACTGGTACGGCAACACGGCGGAAGGGTTCGCGGCACGAACGGCCCAGATCGACGCCGCGTGTGAACGTGCGAAGCGCGACCCGTCAACGCTCGTGCGCAGTGCGTGCGTCCTCGTCCAACTCGATGACATCGGCGCCGAACGGCCGGTTACCCCCGATGTGACGCCGCTGCGTGGCTCGCTCGAGGAAATCGCCCACGGCATGCGGGCCATGGCCGATGCCGGTGCCGACGAGGTCATCGTCGTGTGCGACCCGATCACGGAGCCTTCGATCGCCCACCTGGGCGAGATGCTGTCGACCCTTCGCGCTCCGTAGGGCCGAGCACCGACTTCGACCGCTGAGGTCGAAAGAACGGCCGCCCCTGAGGGACGGCCGTTCTCTTGATCAGGGTTCGTACGGAATCAGACGCCGGCCGGAGCGTAGTCCCGGTCCTGGGTCCTTTCCGTCACCACGACCCGCTCGCTCGCCTTCCTGGCGTGGACGAAGCCCAGGATCGACAGGACCAGCAGGATGATCCCCGCGGTCACCATGCCCCAGCCTGCCCACACCGCGATCGTCGCGACGGTCCACCAGCCGTAGGCGTTCAGCAGGATGGCTCGCAGCGTCTCGCCCTTGAACAGCGTGTCCGCCTTGATCTGCAGGTCGGCAGCGACCTTGGGATCGAGCCCCTCCTCGCGTGCGGCCGCACTCGTCTCCGAGTAGGTCTGGCCTTCGTTGACCTCGGCCAGGTGCCCCTGGATGTAGCGTGCGAACGCTTCTGCCTGTGGTCCGGTCGTGACCGCTTCTCCCGCGAAGCCGCCGACCTCGGTTTGCTCCTGCGGCGTCATCGCCTCGAGCGGCGGGAAGACCACCTTCTCCGGCGCCAACCGGTCGGTGACGTTGTCCCGGCCGAAGTTACCGCCGTAGACCGCGGCGCCACCGGCGAAGACCAGCACGACGGCGATCACCAGCGCTGCGGTGCTGACCAGACGATCCCACGTCTTCCTGTTCATGACGTGCCCCTTTCCTCGTTGCAACCATTCATCACTCCTCCAGGTTGCCCCATGGTCAGGTCGCAGGCGGAGGCCGTTGGGACCCGCTTCGGCGGGACTTTGCCCGGTCCTGGGGGGCCGTTCGACCCCCGGAGGGTGACTAGTTGCGACGGGCGCGTCGACGCGAGATCTCGAGCGTGATGTACGTCGTGAGCGTGATCACCACGAGCGCGATCCCCAGGCCCACGAGGATCGACGTGTCCTCCGGCAGCAACTGGAAGACCACATACCCGATGATCACACCCAGCACGGGACCGATCAGGATCGCGCCGCCAGGCTGGGTGGGCGACGGTTCGTCATCGGGATCGAGGGGACCCGGGAGTTCCTCGTCGGGGTCGCTCATGCCGCGAGCTTAGCCCTCCAGCCGGCCTCGCATGGCGCTTTCCACTTCCGCGATCTGCTCAGGGCTGGTGATCTTGCCACCCAGGGCGTCTCGGACGTAGAACGCATCGATCACCCGGCCGGTGTAGGTGGCGACCTTGGCGAGGTGCACGTCGAGTTGCAGGTCGGCGAGCACGCTGGTGATGTCGTAGAGCAACCCCGGCCGATCCGGCGCGCCGACCTCGATCACCGTGGAGAAGTCCGAGGCGTCGTTGTCCACAGCCACCGTCACGGGCAGGCCCGATCGAGGCTCGGGGTAGCGACGGCGCTGCTCCCCGACGCGGTGCGCCAAGCTCATCTGCCCCGCCACGGCCTTGCGCAGGGTCCCGCGGAAGGCACGCCATCGCGCTTCCGAGATCTCCTCCTCGAAGACGCCGTGGACCTCGAACAGGTCGACCGCCGCACCGTCCTCGGTGGTGAACGCCTGCGCCGACTGGATCGAGAGGCCCGCCAGGGCCAGCGATCCGGCGATCCACGAGAGCAACCCCGACCGGTCGGCGGCCACCACCAGGAGCTCGTGTGACCCTGGTCGCTCCGTTGCCACGGCGGCGGTCCGGACCTCTCCCGAGCCCAGGTCGGGCGCGATCGTGGCGAGGTGTCGGGCAGCTGCCGCCGGTTCCACCGCCAAGAAGTACGCGCGGGGCATGCGGAACACGAACCGCTCCACGACGTCATCGGGTTCGTCGACCAACAGGTCGCGCAACCGGTCCACGCGCTCGGTGAGCCGGCCCGCCAGTTCGGTCCCCATGTCGCCGCGGTCGAACACGCGCTGGACGCGTCCCACGAGCTCGCGGATCAACGTCTGCCGCCACGGCGTCCACGCGGCCGGTCCGGTCGCTTCGGCGTCGGCTTTGGCCAACAGGTACAGCGCCGCGAGGCGTTCCGTGGTTCCCACCGTGGCCGCCACGTCCAGGATCAGGTTCTCGTCTGTGAGGTCGCGCCGGGTGGCGGTATCGGGCAGCAGCAGATGTTCCCGCACCATGAACGACGCGAGCTCGCGGGTGGACGGCTCGACCCCGATCCGCTCGAGCGTCTCGGCGGCGATCCGGGCGCCGATCGGTACGTGCCCGCCCTCGCCCGTCTTGCCGATATCGTGCAGGAGCGCGCCGAGCAGCGCCCCGTCACGATCGTCAACCTGCTTGACCATCTCCCGCTCGACCGGATCGTCGCCGCCGGCGGCGTTCAGCATCCGCTGCATCGACGACCACGCCGTGGTGAGGTGCACATCGACGGTGAACCGGTGGTAGGGGTCGCGTTGCGGACGGCATCGCACGTCCGCCCACGCGGGGAGGAACCGCACCAGCAGACCGAGACGGTCGAGCGCCTCGAACGCCGATACGCCGGCCGCGCCACGGCGGAGCAGCCGCAGGAAGGCTCCGCGGACCTCCGCGGTCCACTCGACCTCGGCCGCCAGATCGACGTTCTCGATCGCATCGAGCAGCGCCGGGGACGGCGGCGCATCGGTCTCAGCGGCGTCGGCCAGGGCTTCGAACACCCCCGCGGGCCCATCGATCGGCGGCACCGGCCGCGGCGCCACACCTGCGGACATGCGGTCCCACACGTTGCCCGTGATCCATCGGACGGCGCGAGCGTGTTCGAACACCGCTCGCATCAGCCCGTCCTCGGCCAGGAGCCTGGGTTCGTCGGTGAAGCCCATCGCTCTGGCGATCGGTGGCTGCAGCTCGAGCGGGAGGACATCGGCCCGCTTGCCGGTCTCGAGATGGAGCGCGCTTCGGACCCTGGTGAGGAACTCCTCGGCATCCTCCAGCGCCGTCCGCTCCTGCGGACGCAGCAGGCCGGCACCCTCCAGCGGGACGCCGCTGACGGCTTCGAACCACCGCAACGACTGCAGGTCGCGGAGGCCGCCGGCACCCGATTTCAGATCGGGCTGCAGCATGGAGGCGGCTGGGCCCACGCGTTCGTTCCGTGCTCGGGCGTCGGCACGCAGCATCTCGGCGAACCCATCGGGGTGGGCCGCCGCGATCGCCCGCACCGACGCGCCCGATCGATCGGCGAGCTCCCGGTCCCCCGCCAGGTGCCGCAGGTCGAGCATCGAGGTGAGCCCGTCGAGGCGCTCACGGGCAGCCACGCCGCACTCCTCGGTGGTGCGCACCGCGTGCCCCACCTCGAACCCGGCGTCCCACAGCGGATAGAGCAAGCGTTCGACCAGTGCCGCGACCTCATCGAGCCGGTCGCTCTCATGGAGCACCAGCAGGTCCACGTCGGAACGCGGCAACTGCTGGCGCCGGCCGTACCCACCGATCGCGGTGAGCGCGACCCCCGCCGGGACTCCCGGGGCCTCGAACAGTTCCCGGAGCGCGGCGTCGAACAGATCGCTTCGCCTGGCCGCCGACCAGAGGCCGTGGTGGCCCTCGGAGTAGGCACGATCGAGGGCGCCCAGCTCTCGGCGCAAGCGGGTGACCGGTTCGGTGGCGTTCATGGCCGTCTCGACGGAGCCATCCTCAGACGGCGTCGGGACCCATCTCGCCGGTGCGGATCCGGATGACCTGCTCCGCCTCGGTGACCCACAGCTTCCCGTCGCCGATCTTGCCCGTTCGGGCCGCCTTCACGATGGCGTCGACGACCTCCTGGACCTCGCCGTCGGGGACCAGCACCTCGAGCTTGACCTTGGGCACGAAGTCGACCTGGTACTCGGCGCCGCGATAGACCTCGGTGTGGCCGCGCTGACGGCCGAACCCCTCGACGTCGGTCGTGGTGAGCCCGTTCACGCCCAACTCGCGCAGCGTTTCCTTCACCTCGTCGATGCGGTGCGGCTTCACGATGGCGGTGACGAGCTTCACGGGTTCCTCCTGATAGGTCCTGCCGATGCTCGGCAGGCCGGGCGTAAGCCTAGCCCGCGGGCCCGTCGAAGATGGCGTAGCTGCGAGCGACGTGCATGCCCATGCTCTTGTACAGCGCCACGGCACCCGTAGGGCTGCTGGCATCGACCGAGAGTTCCACTCGCCGGAATCCCCGGGCTGCCAGCTCGGCGTACGCGGAGCGGAGCAACGCCTTGGCGGCGCCACGGCCGCGGGCTTCCCGCAAGACGCCGAGGTGGGCGACGTAGCCCCGACCCTCGTCCCCGAAGGCGATGAGCTCACCCGCCGTGAGCCCGTCGACGTCGGCGAAGAACGTGAGGCCGGGATCGAAGGTCTCGTCGAACGTGCGCGCGCAGAACGATTCGAACGATCGCTCCACGTGGTCCCAGTGGTCGCGGAACGATGTCTCGGCGACCTCATACAGGAGATGCTCGTCCTCCCCGACACGGAACCCTCGGATCGTGATGCCCTCCGGTGGATCGGGGAACCGCTCATCGGGCGACAGCTCGCGACCCATGTCCCAGGACGTTCTGACCTCCCGGAAACCACGCCCTTCCAGGACCTCGCGCCCGGCGACGTCCTCGGCCACGATCCCCGTCCTGATCGTGGCTCCGCCGGCACGGCAGGTCGCCTCGGCCTCGGCCCAGGAGAGCAGG
>Ga0190274_10001333_pt1 | contig 14489 bp, 10 predicted proteins | sample Popmic531T_FD_133002 | JGI IMG/M metagenome (GOLD analysis project Ga0190274, IMG submission 133002) | Populus adjacent soil microbial communities from riparian zone of Yellowstone River, Montana, USA - 531 T | ecosystem: Environmental > Terrestrial > Soil > Riparian zone | place: USA: Montana...
GAAGGAGGATCAACCATCATTGAGCTGCCACAGAATGAGTTTGCAATTACCGGGTTCGTAATTGACACTTTGGATTTCGGGACATTCCTCATAAAAATTAATTCAGCCGGTGATACACTTTGGACAAGAGAATTTCCCTTGAATTCCGGCGGTGAATCCATGATGTCAGAATCCGATGGAGGTTTAATAATCTCTGCCGAACACACATTAGTGCATGATTCATATATGGCATTAGTTAGGACTGATGAACTTGGAAACACAACCTGTATAAGTCAGCCATTTGTATTCAAAATAATTGACAGCCTTGTACAGACTTCATCATTGAATGTTATTGTTGCATCAACGAACTCTGTTGTTGAAACTCCCGCCGTAAGCCAAAGCAACATCACCATGTATGAAACAGTCGTATGTTTTGACACCGGCAATTACATTCGTTCAATGGATTTTGATGAAAACATTTCATTCTCCCCGAACCCTTTCCACAGCCAAACAACGATAAGAGCCAGTTCCCAGTTGGCAGTTTCCAGTTGCCAGTTGAAAATTTATAACACGCTTGGATCTCTCGTTCGCACCGAAGAAATAGAAAATATTCAATCACACATTTTAAACCGCAATGAAATGCATGATGGGATTTATTTCTACCAGGTGATTCAGATTGAAAAATCTTCCGAAGAAATTATTGGATCGGGGAAGTTTATTATTGATTAATGATCATTATAGCCTTGCCAGAATTCTCCAATGTTCGACCCCTCCGGGGTCGTTTGGTTTTTTGTGGTTTATTTTTTCTACCAAGCTTTGATCCCTCCGGGATCATGAATGAACAATGACCTCGGCTGTTTAATGACCTTAATAAACATTTTCTCAAACAACCATCGACTCTCCCAATTCCCAGCTAAGTAATGGCATATTACAAACCTGGCACAATTCGCATTTGGTAAATGTGATCCAGTGGTCCCGCTCGTTGTAAGGGAATTTATTCACCTGGCTTTTCAGCTTTAGTTTCTGTTTCAACGCCAGCGTGCCGAGCATGGGATTGGTAAAATAATATTTCAATGCGCGTAACGGACGCTTCAATAGTTGTTTTGATGCACGCGGGTAACGGGTGAGCAGGCGCACACATACGATGTCCAGGTTTTTTTCGAGTGCAGATTCCGAGAACACATCTACGTCGATGCCGTACCCGATCGTTAATGCATCGCCGCCCCATTCATGATCGAGGGAATAGTGCAACAATACTGACGAGGTGCGCACAACAAGCAATGCATTCTTGTTCTGAGATTCATTTCGTTCCACAGAAAAATGATGACCGTCACAAATCACGTTGATGAATTGATTTTTACCTGCATCACGAAGGTGAATCGAGAAATTCACTTCTTCCAAAACACGTTGATGATAAAGAACTTTGTTTTTGCGGAGGTATAATTTTATTTTTTCGACCAGCTTATCAATAGAACTTTCTTCTGCAAGAACAACCTCTTTCGCTTCTTCAATCTCCTTTGCATAAACTTTTTCAATGGTATGGTGCAGTGATCCGTCTTTCAGTTCTGAATAGTAAGGAGACACAGCATGGAAATCCAATCCGTCAAAATAGTCCCCGGGATAAACCAAATGGAATTGTATGGATGTTTCCTTGTCATAATATTCGCGGTAATACTCTTCAAGGATGCCGCGCGGGAACTTAACATCGTTGATCCAGCGCTTGTCGTCACGCAGTAAAACAAATCCTGGCGCGAAAGGTGCAACCGCTTTGGGCTGCAGGTAGTGAATGAACTTGCAAAGCTGGTTTCCGAAATACTGTTCGCGCATTTTGCCGATTTCAAAATCATCCTTCGTTACATAATGTACCGTATTCGGAAAATACCCTGCCCCGCTCCAGCCACTCAGGAGCAAATCTATTTTTGGAAACCGTTTCTTGATTTCCTGCAGGAACATTTCAACTACCATGGCATGATGTGAGTTCAACGCATCATTGATGTTCACGATCACAAATCCATTGCACTCGATCACGATCACGCTTTCAAGTGCAAAGCCGATGTAGGAAATGGTTGTGGTTGACGAGAGGCTATATTTATGAAAACTCACCGCCTCCTTAAGGTCATGGAATCCATGTCCATCAAAAAAATCCTTTACGCCCGTGCGCCATTGGTAAGGATAAAAGACCTGTGCGTTCCGAGGGAGTTCTTCAAGCGATTCCTCATGCAAATGATCTTCATGACCATGAGAGTAAAGTATATTCTTTACCCCATGTAGCATGGAGTAATCTACCGGTTTGGGAAAAAGAAACCATTGATTTTTATAAGCCGGACCCTTGATCCATGGATCGATAACCAGGGTGGTGTCGCCTGTGTCGATGTAAATGCAGGAATGACAGATGTACTCTATTTTCATGTTGTTGGAATTTAGTCATCGGAAATATCTGTTATGGTTCTATTCCTTAACGCCAAAAAGTGTTTATTATTTTGAATTCTTTATTTTTGCAGTCCCTACGGGATCGGAATGTCTAAAATAAAATGTGGTTTTCTACCATGGGTTTGATCCCTATGTGATCCAGAACACATTTGCACATTTTCGCACTGATACATTTGTGAATTGTATCCCGAATATTCGGGGATGAATCGCGTATTATGCATTATGCATTACGTATTGTGTTAAATTTGTCAAAAAACCCACCTCCCGGCAGCATTTCCTAGATTTTCTTTTTGCCCATTCCCCTGATTTTCTTTTCTTTGCGTCCCCAAAAATTTGAAAGGAGAGAGTCGGGATGAATTATTTAGACAAGTACAGGATTTCGTTCGGAAGTCTTGCCAAAGGCGAACACGAATTTGACTTTGAAATTGACGATAAGTTCTTTGAACAGTTCGGAAATGAACCCGTTCAGCATGGTTTCCTGGATGTATTGGTCACAGTAAACAAGCAGGAAACGATGCTTCTCATTGATTTTACGATGGAAGGCAGTGTTGAAACCGTCTGTGCCCGCTGCGGCGATCCCTTTGAACTGGACATTACCGGCTTCAATGAGCTGACGGTAAAATTCGGTCCTGAACCGGGGGAAGAATCCGAGGATGTAATCGTGATTTCTCCGAAAGAACATGAACTCAATGTAGCACAGTTCATTTACGAGTATGTTACCCTTCTGATCCCCATGCGGAATGTGCATGAAGAGGATGAAAGCGGTGAAAGTGCCTGCAACCCTGAAACGCTGAGGAAACTTGAGGAGATACAACACCCCGAAGAAGAAAAAGAAATTGATCCGAGATGGGATGTGCTGAAGAAAATAAACCTGAACTGAAAATCAGTTGGCAGTTCTCAGTTGGCAGTTTGCAGTAAACAGCCAACAAAAAAAGAAACTTGTAGACAGTAAATAGTAGACAATAGACAATCCGAAGAATTCGTAATTCGTAAATTCGTATGACCTCATTCGTATTTCGAGGAGTACAAAAGAAGCAATCATTAAAATAAATAGCAGTAACAATAAATAATATACTACAGTATGCCGAATCCTAAACATAAACATTCCAAAGCGAGAACCGGAAGCCGCAGGTCAACCTATAAAGCTACCGTTCCAACTGTTGCCACTGACCCAAGTACCGGTCAGCCGCACCTTTATCACCGCGCACATTGGTTCGAAGGCAAGCTTTACTATAAAGGTAAAGTGGTGATGGAAAAAGAATCTGCTTAATTGTTTTCTAAAAAAGACTACCGGATTTCGGTTAACGAATGACGGTTAACGATTAACGATTCATGCTCCGACTCGGAATAGACATCATGGGTGGCGATTACGCACCGCGCGAAACAACGCTCGGGGCTATTGCTGCTTACCATGAACTTCCGAAAGATGTTAAGCTTGTGCTCATCGGCAACAAGGATGAAATGCTTCCTTATTTTAAAGAGCAATCAGTTCCCGAAAGCGCTTTTGAAATCATTCACACTACTGAGGTGATTGAAATGAATGAGCATCCGACGAAGTCGTTCCAGAAAAAACCGGGATCAAGTCTTGCCGCAGGTTTTCATTTGTTGAAAGAAGGAAAGATCGATGCTTTCTCTTCCGCAGGAAATACCGGCGCCATGCTTGTCGGCTCCATGTTTACTGTAAAACCAATTGCCGGAATTCTTCGCCCCGCCATCGCATCGCTGCTTCCGAAAGTTTCCGGGGGTTGGGGACTGCTGCTGGATGTTGGCGTAAATGCCGACTGCAAGCCTGAGGTGCTCCAGCAGTTTGCACTATTGGGAACTGTGTATGCAAAACACATCCTGCATATTACTGATCCGAAGGTTGGACTCATGAGCATCGGTGAAGAAGAAGAAAAAGGAAACCTGCTCACTAAAGAAACGCATCAGCTCCTCAAAGAAACACGCGACATAAAATTCATCGGCAATGTAGAAGGCCGTGATCTATTCAACGACAAAGCCGACGTAGTTGTGTGCGACGGATTTACCGGCAACGTCATTCTGAAAGAAGCAGAATCTTTTTATGGCATCATCAAAAAGCAAAATATCCATAACGAATATTTCGACCGTTTCAATTACGAGGACTATGGCGGCACACCTATCCTGGGAATCAACGGTACTGTGATCATTGCACATGGCATCAGTAAAGCAAAAGCCATCAAGAACATGATCCTCAATTCTTATGAATGTGCCCAGGTAAAGCTTTCTGAAAAAATTGCACTTGCTTTCAGTAAGGAACCGGTGTCTTAAATGTTTTTGAAATCCCGGTAATAATTATCGGTTCGTATTCCCTTTCGATTCCCGACATTTAATAAAAAGTACAAAGTACATTGTATTAAGTACAAAGATATCTTCGGTATTCCAGCAAATGGCCAATAGCAAATAGCCAAAAGCCACTTCTGGCCGGATTAAAAAAAATCACGTAGGTTTGCCGTCAATCAGAAATGAGCAAAAAAATTACTGCTGCCATTACCGCTGTCGGAGGATTTGTCCCGGAATTCCGTTTGACAAACCAGATCCTTGAAACCATGGTCGACACCAAAGATGAGTGGATTGTTTCACGGACAGGAATCAAAGAACGCAGAATCTTAAAAGGCGAAGGCCTTGGTCCAAGCGACATGGCTGCACCTGCTGTTTTAGAGCTATGCAAAAAGCGCGGTATCGATCCGTCGGAGATTGACATGCTTCTTTGTGCAACCACCACTCCTGATTTCGTTTTTCCTGCAACAGCAAATATCATCACCGATAAAATCGGGGCGAAGAATGCATTCGGATACGATGTGCAGGCAGCATGTTCAGGATTTATTTATGCGTTGGTAACCGGTTCAAAGTTTGTCGAAAGCGGACAGTATAAAAAAGTAGTCATCGTTGGAGCAGATAAAATGAGTAGCATTGTTGATTACAGCGACCGCTCAACCTGCATCATCTTCGGTGACGGAGCAGGAGCAGTTTTACTTGAACCAAATACTGATGGCTTTGGAATCCTCGATTCAATTCTGAAGAGCGATGGCAGTGGCCGTGTTTACCTTCACCAGAAATCCGGTGGTTCGGTGAGTCCGGCTTCGCATAAGACGGTGGATAACAAAGAGCATTATGTTTTCCAGGACGGCCAGCCCGTTTTCAAATTTGCCGTGAAAGGAATGGCCGATGTAAGTGCTGAGATTATGGAACGAAATCATTTAACTGCTGATGACGTTTCATGGCTTGTTCCCCACCAGGCAAACAAGCGTATCATAGATGCTACGGCAAGACGAATGGGCATCAGCGATGAAAAGATCATGCTCAACATTCAGAAATACGGCAACACCACAAGCGGTACAATCCCACTTTGTTTATGGGATTATGAAAAGCAGTTGAACAAAGGCGACAATATTATCCTCGCTGCATTCGGCGGCGGCTTTACCTGGGGAAGCATATGGATTAAATGGGCATACTAGCCAGTTGGCAGCTTGCCCTGCTGCCCGAAGGTGCTGCAGGGTACCAGTAAGCAGTACCAGTAGGCAATTCTACTTCATTTTCCGCTCTTCAATCATCCGCTGCGTAGTCTGCATTACAGCTTCAAGAAAAGTTTTCATTGAATCAGCCTGGGAATTCATTTCAGAGGCCGACAGACTTTTTTTGTCAGCCGACAATTTGTAAAACCTGTTCTGCTCATGCACGATGGAAAAAAAACTTTCCGTGGACACTGCACACATTTCTTCGTCAAAATTGAACGGATAATACCTGCGCTCGGAATTCATAAGATCAATTCCCAATGAGTTTATTGTGCAATCGATATTAAGCATTCCGCAAACCGTTGGAAAAATATCTGCCTGTCCGCCAGCATTTGAAATGACCTTGGGTTCTGAAAATATTGCCGGGGCATATATGATCAATGGCACATGATGGAATGCAAGGTAGCGGTCAATATTCTTTACAAGCCCGCCATGATCCCCGGTGAAAATAAAAATGGTTGAATCGAACCATGGATGTGTGGATGCTTCTGCCATAAATTTTCCAATTGACCAGTCGGCATATTCAACCATATTCATGGCAAGTGTTTCACCATGCGGCTTGAAAGGAATTCCTTCAGGAATAACAAATGGTTCATGGTTGCTGCCTGTGATCATGGAGATGAATACCGGTTTTCCGTCATTCACCAGGGCATCCATTTCCGTAACCACTTTTTCCAACATGATATGATCCGGAACTCCAAGTGTGCTCAATACATAATTCCTGTCGTAATCTTTTTCTGAAATAATTCTTTCAATGCCGTTGGGTAAAAGAAACCCTGCCATGTTATCGAACTGGTCATCGTGGGTGGTAAAAAATAAAGTCCTGTAACCTTCAGTTCGCAAAGTAACGGGAAGTCCGCTGTATGGCTGCTGATGTGAAAGGTCCTTCATGTGATGCACCATCGGCAGACAATGATAACCATACAACGATGAAAATATTCCATTGAAAGTATGATTGCCGTCAGAATAAAAGTTGGAAAATGAAATGGAGTGATCATACAAGCTGTCCAGCACAGGTGTAAGTTTGTAGGAATTTCCGAAGTGCGTCATATTTTTTGCGCTCATACTTTCCATCAGCACAAGCATGACATGATAGCGTTTCGGATTTCCATCCGCTTTTATTTCCCGTGAAACCGGCGAGCCCGAAGATGCATTGCCGCCCAGGTTCAATTCCTGCCTGACAATTTTTTCCGCATCAGCATCGCTCATGAAGTTGTAGCGCTGCTCTGCACTTTCTTTCTGATCCAACCAACTCCGGATGAAGGTGTACACAGGATTCAGTCCAAGCTGGTTTGTAAAATTGTAGGGACTGAAAAAAGCTGTACCCCACCGTATCGGCGATTTGATTGCAAGTCTGCCGCGTATGCCCATAAAAATAAGTCCGAGCAGTACCAGGTAAACCGGAATGTATTTTAGAGCAGGTGCATTTAGGTATTGTTCGCCCAAACAATAAATCCTGATTCTCTTTATTAACTTATAAAGAAAGAACCACAGCAAAACCAGCATCACCAGGAAAGGATAATTGTAAACGTCCTGGAAAAGGAATTTCAACATCCAGCCTGGTGTATCTGTCCATTGCAAAACAGCAACTGTTAGCCTTGAAGCGCCGTGCTCATACCAGCGGAAGTCGGTGGCATAAACGAGAAATGCGATTCCGTACACGATCACAATGAATACGGAAATAATTTTTGCAGCGGTTTGTGTTCCCTTTTTAAAAAAAGAAAGAATAAAAAAAATGAATGCAGGAAGCACAAGGAAATATCCGTTGATGACAGCATCAAACCTTAGTCCCATTAAAAAAGATTGCAGAATTACAGAGCCGGGGATTGATGCTGCTTCATCATAATTCAAAATAAAAAGCACAATCCTGAATGCAGAAAATATGGCCATGCCCGTCAGCCAGCAGAGCACAATAAACTGCGCAGGTGCCGGAAGTTTTTTCAGCAGCTTCTTCATCAATCAATGGTGGCAATCACCTTCAGCTCAATGGCAATGGGCGTAGGCAGACAATTGATTTCAATCGTTGTACGGCATGGAGGGTTTTCCTTGAAGTACTCAGCCCATAATTTATTGTACTTCGGAAAATCTTCTTTCATGTTGGTGAGGTAGACTGTTACATCAACAATCTTATTCCAGGAAGAACCTGAATCTTCAAGTATAGCACGAACATTTTTGAAAACAGAATGACACTGCGCTTCGATGTCGTAGGAAATGATCTTCCCTTCTCCATCCTGCTCTACACCGGGAATTTTTTTGGTACCCCGTTCGCGCGGACCAACACCTGAAAGGAATAAAAGATTCCCAACTTTTTTCGCATGCGGATAAAGTCCGACTGGCTCAGGGGCTTTTGAAGAATTGATGGATGACATGTAGTTGAGAGTTGAGAGTTCGTAGTTTAGGGCGGATTATTTGAATTCCCGAAGATCGAAATTATAATGGCATTCATAAAACCTTTTCGATCATTGGCATAAACGTCTCTTTCCGGATTTAAAATAAATAATATCTTGTGCGGGAATGAGGAAGAAAGCCTGCATACTTTTGATTTTGCTTTTCGTTTGTACAGTTGCCTATTCTCAAAATACATGGGTGCAGCGTTTAAACTATGCATACTTCTCGGCTTTCATGCATTCCGATTCATTGACTGGAACAAAGTGTATTGAAGTTTCAGCTGATGGCGATATTTATGTAATTGGCAATTACGGTTTTGATGATGACAGTAGGCTTTTTAAGATTTCACCAACAGGCGCTCCGGTAAAGTGGAGTGAAGGTGTTGGTCATTGGAGTGGATTGACAGGATATTTTACCAATACTGTTCATGCAACATCTGACTCAGGCTGTATTATTACAGGAAATATTTGGGGACAGGTTTCCTGCTATCATGTGAATGGTGATATTGTAAAATTCTCAAAAGATGGTGTCCGTGAATGGTCTTATACGTTCGGTGCCAGTTGCAACAATCCTCCCTATTACATGAATGAAGCTTTTGATGCAATCGAAAATAGTTCGGGAAATTATTATGTATTGGCAGGTGACACGCTATATGAGTTTGACACATTTGGGAATATAATCAGGAGAGATTCGACCACCAAAGGGACAAAGATCTTTGAACTTCCTAATGGAAATATTATAGTTCAGACTGACACTGGCGTTGCGTGTAAATCTTTTGGAGGAAATACTATTTGGAGTTTTCCTTCCAATTTATTGGCTTGCACTCCGACACATTTATTCTGTGGATCTCAAGGTGGAGTATCGAAAATTGATGCTTCCAATGGTTCTGTAATTTGGGCAAAACAATATCTGTCGTTTATAACGGATTTGGATGCAACTACTGACGGCGGATTTGTAGCATGTAGAGGACACCAGCCAGGATCCTTCTGCTCGAATTGCAATTCCGTTCTTGGAGGACTAATCAGAGTTGATTCCTTAGGCGATACACTTTGGTCAAAGTCCTATGATTTTCCATATTATGGAATCAGTAATGTTGAGGAGTTAAACAATAATATTATAGTTGGTGGAGCTTTTGTATATACTAAAAGTCTCTCTAGCTCAGACTACCAATACTCATCATTCATTGCTTCGCTCGATTCTGCAGGTAATGGTCCTCTTCAAACGACCAGCTACATAAGACCTGGAAATGCTAACAACAATAATATTATTGGTTTTGCTGATGATGCTTTAATTACGGTTCTATCTTTTGGTGGCACCGGAAGCCCAAGAGATACTATAAACTATTTTCCATTTTATTTTCACGAGTGTTGCATTACAGATTATGCTGCTGATTGGCCCGATACTTCTTTGACCGGTCAAAACCTCAAACACGTAGATTACAACGGCGATGGAATTATTGATACAAACGATATTGTGTTGTACTCTTTTCGGTGGGGAGGAAATATTAATACTGAACCATTGCGATTAAAAAATCCAGAAATCAATTCTCAAAGTATTGCCACGATATACATCCAACCTGAAATAGATACTGTTTCTCCTGGAGATACAATTAAGTTTTATGTAATTGCAGGAAGTCAGCTGCAACCAATCGATACACTTTGTGGTATTGCATTTGCCGGCTCATGGCAATGGTTCATACATGTAACAGATGTAAAGTCATTTGAATGGAATAGTGACCTTGGTACAATGGGAGTAGACATGTACTCATTCAATAGGATCATACAGTTTGGTAATTTTGAATCATTTTTTCTGAATTGCAGAACGGATAGTCAGGACGTATATAATATTCACGACACTTTAGGTTACTATAGCGTTATTATTTCTGATACCTTGACGCAGACAGATTCAATTTACTTTTTGTTAGAATCGTCAAATGCTGTCAAGTGCAACGGAGACACTATTCCATTAAACATTGTCAGTAACCCAGTATGGTTTAATGTAAGTGTAGGGTCAGGTGATGAAATCAAAAATCAAATTCACGTTTATCCCAATCCAGCAACTGAGCTCCTGTACATTTCATCTTCTAAAATGAATGTCCTGAATTCCGAAATAAAAATCTACAACGCAACCGGAAATTTAATGCTGACTAAAATTACATCTGAAAAAAATATCGAGGTACCAATCCGGGATTTATCAAACGGAATTTATTTTTTATCTGTGCAAAATTCAGAGGGAGTTTTTCATAAGTCCTTTGCTGTTCAGCATTAACAATTTCTTACTGATGGGATATATCGTCCCTACGGGACTTGAAGATTTATTACCAGGTTAGTGTTACCGGCATATCGTCCCTACGGGACTTTAATTATGCGAGATGATAAAAATAACAGCCATAGCCACCAAGTCACCAGGTCACGAAGAAACACAAAGCTATTTCCTGATATCTAATTCTTAGTGTTTCTTTGAGTCTGGGTGACTTTGTGACAAGATTGTCTTGCGCATTTGTACATTGGCTTTCATTCATCAAATTATTTGTACGATTCCTACGGGACCGAAACGAATTCGTAAATAATTCAATTTCTACCAAGCTTTGATCCCTACGGGATCCATGCACGTACCTTCGCCTCAGAAATCTCGACATCGTGCATTGTGAATTATGCATTGTGCATTGGCCGTTCACATCTTCAAATTGTACAGCGATGCCTTCACCTGCTCCATATACCCTCCTCCAAACAAATTCACATGCACCAGCAACGGATAAAGGTTGTGAATGTCAACTCTTTTTTCAAAACCTTTTTCCAGCGGAAAGGTTTCTTCGTAAGCATAGTAAAATTCAGGATCAAATCCTCCGAACAATTTTGTCATGGAAAGGTCCATTTCCCTGTGACCGAAATATACTGCGGGATCTATCAGTGCCGCCCTGCTGCTGTTGCTCACAAGAAAATTTCCATTCCATAAATCCCCATGCAGCAGCGAGGGTTTTTCTTCCGGTATGAGATTATCAAACTGCTCGAACAGCTTTTCAAATTGTTTTAAGGTTCCCGTATCCACCAGGTTTTTTTCCATCGCCAGCTTCAGTTGCGGCTGAATCCGTTCCACGATAAAAAATGATTTCCAATCTGAATGCTTGCCATTCGATTGCGCCAGCGAACCGATGTAGTTGTCGTGATCCAATCCGAAAGATGCATCACTCACATTGTGCAGCTTTGCAACCGCCCGTCCAAAGTCTTCCCAGAAATTTTTTTTCTGCCTGTCACCGTCAATCCATTCCATCAATAAAAACGAGTATCCTTTCACTTCGCCATGAAAGTGGACAAACGGGACGGGTAAGGCATTTGCATCTCGCAGCAATTGCAAACCTGCAGCTTCTGCTTTGAACATATTTGGATAAGCAGAAGCATCGTTGTACTTCAGAAAATATTCTCCTGCTGAAGTATTCAAAAGAAAACAAAAATTGATACAACCTCCTGAAACAGGCGTGCTTTGATTTATCACCCTCGCGTTTCCGGTAATGACTGAAAGCCTGCTTTCGACTTCCTTAATTACTTCAGTGGGAATCATCGCCTGAAGACCAAAAACATTTCACTGCCATTCGGTTCATGTCTTTTTTCTTCCCATTCCTTTTTAGCTTTCCAGTTCACATACAACTTCACGGGAATTGCAATGGGAAAAAGACCAATGAAGAAAAATAACTGCAGGATTTTTTTGATGATGAAATAACTTCCCCTGTCTCCAATGCTAAATGCATTTGCCGCAAAAAAACATATCCAGCAAAAAGATAACCTGGTCCACCACGACAACAGGTGAAAAAAATCTCCGGATGATTTTCCATTGTACGGATACGATATCCCGGATGCTAAAGCTAAATCACTTTCCGCAATCCACTTGATCGCACCCCAGTATTGATTTGAAAAATATTTTTTCTCAAGCCTGAAATCAAATGGTGCAAACAACGCTTCTGCCTGGTCAGCGCTTTGCCTGCGGAGGTGGGCCTTGTCCTCGAAAAAATATTTACCGCTCACGGGATCAATTCCGTTGTTTGTCCAGTAGGACAATTTATATTCCAGGCTGCCGGGATGATTACATGGCATGCTGTGAAGCATCGTGCATTTCGGTGCTGCAAGAGAAGATATTTCCTGCGCCGCCACTCTTTCGTCGAAAACATGTTCAAGTACATGGTGCGAATGAATGAAATCATACTTCCCTGCGGACTGAGCGGAGTCGAAGTCCACTTGAGATTCTCCCAAAACAAAAAAAGAGATTTCCTGATTATTTTTTTTTGCACTTGCAATTGCTTCGCCGCTGATATCACAACCGGTGATTGTCCAGCCCGGTAATGCGTCTTTCAGAACTGAAGTAAAAATTCCGCGACCGCATCCAAAATCAAGTGCACTTCCTTGTTCAGGCAACTGTAGTTCGCGCACAAGTTGCTTGATCCTGTCTTTTTCAAACTCGCTCCAATGTCCCATATAACCATGAGCGTAGCGGTGCTGGTAGTACTCGACTGAAGCCTTCTTGTCGGTAAATTGAACTGTGTCCATTCAGCTTTTAGAAAAAACTAAAGTCTTGTTGCAAGCACACATGTCTTCTTGTATTCCTTCACATCGCCATCAAGATTGAAAACCTCGATATAAAAAACATAGATGCCGGTGTGCGCCTTTTCTTTGTCGTCGCTGATTCCGTCCCAGCTGAATGTACCGTCATTTCCCAATAACTGGTTCTCGACAAGTGTACGAACGGGTCGTCCTTTGGAATCAAAAACCTTGACGTTAGCAACGTATCCCGGAGAGCCAAAATGAAATAAAATATTTACCACATCATTGTATCCGTCATTGTCGGGTGAAAAAACTTCTGGCTGAATTGTAATTTCACTGCTGCCTGGGCCTCCTTCACTTTGCTGTGAATTCTTATATCCAGGTGTGGCAAATCCGGCAGTTTCGGCTGCACTGTGCCAGTTTTGTGAATCATTTGTGCTGCGGGAAAAACTGAGACGCTCCAGGGAAACATTGTGCTCGTCAGTTAAAAGCGGAATGTGCCATGAAGTAAAATATTGAAGTGAATCAATTGTGTCTCCGGTACCATTTTTCAAAACCACGATGTCTCCATCTGCACGCAAAGCAGGCAGATCCATATCCAGGAATGCATTCTCATCCATAATGACATAATGCGATTTTATTAAAGATGCACTCTCACTCAATGCAACATATGTGGAAGGAAACACGATGTAACAGCCGTCAGAAAGAGGTACCTGGGCATTCGGGTCTCCGCCGGAAGTATAATTGTTGATCATCAGCGCACCCAAATCAATAACTTTCGAAGAGACGTTGTAAAGCTCTACGAAATCAGTTGAGCCATTGTCAACACTGAATAAAACTTCGTTGATAAGAATATCTCCTGCTGCTGCCGGCACAGGCGTTCCAAATGCAGCTTCGTTTTCGCTGATATGATTTCCCGCACAATCCGAAAACGTTTCTGCTACAACTGCAGTCCAGTTTCCCGTTGCAGCAGAAGTCAAAAGTGTCAATAATACACTCATACCATCGGCAGATGCAGATATACCTGTCACTCCTCCGGTAACAATCACTTCGGATTCAAGGATCGAATAATTCAGGATGTTGTTGAGTGCAGAGTCAGGAATCGGTTCAGAAAAAAACAATGTCACATGAAGGGAGTCTTGCAGACAAGCGCGCACAAGCCGCGGCGCAGTCACATCATCATAAGTTCCGTCCACGCTGTTTATTTTTCCCGGCGTCCCTCCCGCCGGATCAACTGATGCTTTCCAGTTGGAAGAACTCGTGCATGTAAAATCGGGATCGATGCGTTCAATGCTCCAGCCGCCTCCTGCTTTTACGGCATCATGATACCATGACTCATCGTAATGTATTTTGTCAATGATGACTGAATTGTTGTCGTAAATAACAATGTCATCGCCGCCCGTATTATTCAACGACGGAAATGAAGGAATGCCTAACGTATTTCCAAAAGGAGAAAACAATGCAGTATCATCAGGACTGCAGAGGATGAGATATGACCCGGGAGTCAGAATATAAGAAGAGAGGTCGTGTGGAGATCCTGCATCAGAAAATTTCCAGGCGTTCAAATCAATTGTCTTATTGCTTCGGTTGAAGATCTCGGCGAACTCCACTGCAGGTAAACCTATCA
>Ga0190274_10001334_pt1 | contig 14480 bp, 12 predicted proteins | sample Popmic531T_FD_133002 | JGI IMG/M metagenome (GOLD analysis project Ga0190274, IMG submission 133002) | Populus adjacent soil microbial communities from riparian zone of Yellowstone River, Montana, USA - 531 T | ecosystem: Environmental > Terrestrial > Soil > Riparian zone | place: USA: Montana...
ACAGGCATTTTCTTCTTTGAAAAAAAATCCTCCCGGCGTGGAGCTTACCCAGGTTTCGGGCAAGGATATGGAAAAAATCAGCGCGCTTAAGACACCACAGGATGTGCTGGCCGTCGTAAAAATCCCGGAACGAGCTTTTGATCCCCAAACCGCTAAACAGGAACTGATTCTTGTTTTGGAAGATGTGTCAGATCCCGGAAACCTGGGTACTATTATCCGGGTGGCTGATTGGTTTGGAATAGAGCAGGTAGTCTGTTCTCCAAAGACGGTGGATACTTACAACCCGAAAGTAGTACAGGCATCGATGGCATCGGTTTTTCATGTCAATGTGTATTACAACGACTTAAAAGAATTGCTCTCACTTAACCAGCAGTCCGTCGAAGCACCGGTATACGGCACGATGCTGGAAGGCAAAAATATTTATGAGACGGATTTAAAATCCAACGGCTACATCCTGCTGGGAAATGAATCGTTAGGACTTAGCAAGGAAATAAGTCAATTCATCACCCATGGTATTACGGTACCGAAAACAGACGTCACCCGAAAAAAAGGCGGGACGCCGGACTCCCTGAATGTAGCCCTTTCTGCTGCCATCGTTTGCAGCGAGTTCAGAAGAAGGAAAACCTGAAGAATAACTTTAGCGGTTGCTTTTTTTTCAATTCGTGGCAATTCGTGTAATTAGTGGCTACTGTTTTTTCTTTTGCCACGAATTACACTAATTATCTCTAATTAGGAAGTACTTGTGATGGTTTGAAAATTAACTAAATGCAAACCGTCAATTTCTTTACTGATAGATTTAGTTTTCCTCAGCAGCAATCTGCTCCGCGCATCGTTCTCCATCAATAGCTGCAGAAATAATACCACCAGCATAACCGGCCCCTTCTCCACAGGGAAAAAGTCCTGCTACCTGGGGATGCTGCAGTGATTCTTTTTCACGCGGGATACGTACCGGTGAAGAGGTCCTTGATTCGACGGCTACCAGCACAGCTTCGTTGGTTGCATAACCCTTCATCTTTTTGCCAAAAGCTTTCAGTGCTTCGCGAAGGGCCGTTGAAAGGTGGGAAGGAAGAATTTCTTCGATCAGTGCGGGCGTCACTCCAGGAACGTACGAAGTCCTGGGCAAGTCTGGTGATTTTTTCCGGTTAATAAAGTCAAGCATGCGTTGGGCAGGGGCTTTCATACGTCCGCCACCGGCATCATAGGCACGGGCTTCGATGGCCTGCTGAAAACGCAGTGCCGCCAAAGGACCTTCTTTTTGATAGGCCGTAAAATCTTTTTCTCCGACACTCATTACCATTCCTGAATTGGCGAACGGGTTGTTTCGTTTCGAAGGCGACCATCCGTTCACCACCATTTCATGAGGGCCTGTGGCTGCCGGGGCAATGATACCGCCCGGGCACATGCAGAAAGAATATACGCCCCGGCCATCCACCTCGTGAGCGAGGCTGTACGATGCCGGGGGCAAAAAGGCGCTGCGGGTGTCGCAGTGGTACTGTGCTGCATCGATAACCTCCTGAGGATGCTCAATGCGGACGCCGAGGGCGAAGGGCTTGGCTTCGATCAATAGTTTTTTGTCATGGAGCAGCTGAAAGATGTCGCGGGCCGAATGGCCTGTTGCAAGAATCAGGTGGCCGGTATCTATTTCTTTTTCCGTACCGCTTTCGACGTGCCTGATTTTCACACTGCGGATTTTATTTTCACGCACAGAAAAATCCACCAACCGGTGATGAAATAAAATTTCTCCACCGTTATCCGTGATGGTGCGGCTTAGCTGTGCCACCAGTTTCGGAAGTTTGTTGGTTCCGATATGCGGATGGGCATCAACCAGGATGTCCGGATCGGCGCCATGGGCTACGAGTGATTGGAGGATGCGCTGCACGTCGCCGCGCTTGGTGGAACGGGTATATAGTTTGCCGTCGGAATACGTGCCTGCACCTCCTTCTCCAAAGCAATAGTTGGAATCGGGATGGAGGATTCCCTCTTTATTAATGGCCGCCAGGTCGCGTCGCCTTTCCTGCACATTCTTACCCCGCTCAATAACCACGGGCCTGAAGCCGAGTTCTATCAGGCGCAGGGCGGCAAATAACCCGGCAGGGCCGCTTCCGGCTACAACGACCGGTTTTTTATCCGAGACATTGCGGTAATGAAAACGGTCAGGGAAGGGTTCTTGTTCGGGAGGTGATTCGTCGACATAGACATCGGCAAGCAACCGTATCTTGACCTGCCGTGAACGCGCATCGATGGATCGCCTGGCGATGATCACTGCTTTGATGCGTTGCGGTTCAAGGTTGAGATCGCGGGCGCATTGTTGCAGTTGTACTTGCTCGTCGGCTGCTTCTTCGGGCAGAAGGACAAGCTCGTGTCGATGGATCATCGTCTATTCAAAGGTTAAGGATATGACAAACGATTTGGAGTAAAGCGCATCCAGCGGATTTGAAAATTTTGTTCCGTCCTGGACCAGCAGGTCGGGAATGCCGCGATAAAATTTTAATTCCGGTGAGAACTTAAAGTAGGACATATAGAAATCGAACCCGATGCCGATCTCGTAACCGTAGTCGTAACGCTGCAGCTTGATCAGTTCTTTGTCGACAGCCACCACTTTTGCCTGCGAAACCATATCGATGGCATATTTGGCTCCGGCCAGCACATAGATCCTGTAGTTGTTGATACGGTTAGATTTGAATTTGAGGAGCAATGGGAATTCAAGATAAGTGGACTCCACTTTTTTAAGTGTCGTAGCGCCGTTTCCCGGGGCATACAGAAAAAAATATTCCAGGTTACGCTGCGTAAAAGCAAGCGAAGGGATAAAGCGAAGGTCAAAATGTTTTCCGATACGGAGATTGCTGATAATACCCAGGTTCAATCCTGTCGATGCGTCGGGTGTGATGGTATAAATAGAATCCGACACATGATAGTCCGGTACCAGTTCGGTCCGGAAGGTGGAAGAATTCATTCCCAGTACAAAACCAAAATGAATTTTTTGTTGATCGTATTTCGGCAGGTTTTTTACTACGCCATCCCGTTGGCTATAACCCGGAATGGAAACGGAGGTCAGGACCACCAGGGCAAGGAGGGCCTTGCACAATCTTTTTCGACTGGAAGTAGCGTGTTTCACAGTTTCTTACAGGAATAAACGGAGGCGACCCCGAAAGTGAGCGGTTTAATTTTTACGGCGGCAAACCCTGTGCCTTCCAGAATTTTCTGAAACGCTTCTCCATAGGGAAAGGCTTCTACCGATTCGTATAAATATGAATAAGCGGAAGCATCTTTCGATACCAGCCGGCCGATGAGGGGGCAGAGGGTGGAGGAATAGAAGTGATAGAGTTTCCTCACTAATAAAGAGGAAGGTTGCGAAAATTCAAGAATTACAGCCGTACCGCCCGGTTTCAGTACGCGGTAGATTTCCGACAGCCCTTTTTCCAGGTGTTCAAAATTTCTCACGCCAAATGCAACGGTAACAGCATCAAATTTATTGTCTTCGAAAAAGAGATTTTCGGAATCTCCTGCCAGCAATTCAATGCGGTCTTGAAGGTTTTTCTTTTTAATTTTTCGTCTGCCTAGCGTCAGCATGTCTTCCGAAATATCCACGCCAAAGATTTTTTTGGGATGCAGCCGAAGAGCTTCAATGGCGAGATCACCGGTGCCCGTGGCAATATCAAGGATGAGTTGCGGCTTTTCTTTTTTCAGCACCAGGATTGCTTTTTTTCTCCAGGTCCGGTCGATGCCGAACGACAGAAACCGATTCAGGAAATCGTAACGCCAGGCAATGTTGTTAAACATGGCCGCTACCTGTTGCTTTTTGCTCAGGGACGAATGGGCATACGGAGTTACTTTACCTGACATCACCGGGGTTTCATCTGCAGTGCTTCGTGAAGGAGCTTGTTTTTTTCGATGGGGGCAACGCCCACTTTTTCACAGACCAGGCCTCCAGCAAGGTTAGCCAGGGAGGCGGCAAGAAAGGCATCACATCCGGCGGCCAGGCAAAGCGATGCTACGCTGATCACGGTATCACCTGCACCCGAAACATCGGCGATGTTACGGATATGGGCGGGGATCAGGTGGTTGTCTTTTTTGTTGTGAATAAGAACTCCACGCTCCGACAGCGTGATCATCACCCACCCGATGGTGTTTACTTTGCTTAACCGCTCCGCCGCTGAAATGATTTCATCGGCGTCACCTTTTTCAAGTTCCAGCTTACTGCCGTCGCGTAACTCTTTCAGGTTGGGCTTGAGGAGGGAAATATTTTTGTAATGATTGAAGTTGCGCTTCTTCGGATCGGCAGTCACCGGGATCTTGCGTGCATGGGCCAGCTTCACCACATGCCCGATCAGTTCCTTGCTGATCACGCCTTTGTCGTAATCTTCAAAGATGATGACGTCGATGCGCGTCTTGTCGAGGATGTTTTCAATCCGTTCGAGAAGCTGCTTGCGTTCGGCGGAGGTTATCTCCTGGTCGGTTTCCTCGTCGATGCGCAGCATCTGGTGGTTGTTGCCGATTACGCGTGTCTTGTATGTAGTGGGCCGCCCGGAACTCTGAACGATGCCTTCGGTAGCGAGACCCTGCAATTGCATGAGTTCAAAGAACAGCCGCGCATTGCTTCCGTTGCCAATCACACTGCACAGGATAGGCGTGGCACCCATGGCCTGCACATTGATGGCCACATTGGCGGCGCCGCCGAGGCGGTTTTCTTTTTTGTTGACGGTGACGATGGGAACGGGCGCTTCAGGAGAAATACGGTCTACGCCGCCCCACAGGTAGGCGTCAATCATCACATCGCCGATGATCAGCGCACGTTGACTGTTAAATGCTTTGAAAAGCTGGGGTATAGTTTGTTTTTTCTTCGCCATAGAATTGCGGTAATCATCGGAGTTTGGCGCAGGCTTCCCGTATCCTTCGCAGCGCCTCGCTGAGTTTTTCTTCGGAGGCCGCATAGGAAAAACGAAGACATCCGTCACTGCCAAACGCTTCGCCGGTAACCAGGCTCACATGAGCTGTATACAGGAGAAACATGCAAAAGTCGGTGGCATTATGTATCGTCGTAGTACCGTCGGATTTTCCGAAGTAATAGCTGATATCCGGAAAGACATAGAATGCTCCCTGCGGCTCGTTGACCTTCCATCCCGGAATTTGTTTCATCAACCCGATCACCAGGTCGCGGCGGCGGCGGAAAGCTTCCTGCATCTCCAGCGTAGGTGAATTGTCCATGTGGATGGCAGCTTCGGCAGCCTTCTGTGAGATACTGGAAGTGCCCGATGTAAACTGACCCTGCATCTTATCGCAGGCAGCGGCAATCCATTTCGGTGCGGCAATATAACCGATACGCCAACCCGTCATCGCATAACCTTTGGATACACCATTCACGATGATTACCCGTTCTTTGATGGAGTCGAACTGGGCAATGCTCTCATGCTTGCCGGTAAAGTTGATATGCTCATAGATCTCATCGGAAAGAATAAAGATTCCCGGATAACGTGACAGGATTTCAGCGAAAGCCTTCAGTTCGTCTTTGCTATAAACCGTGCCGGTAGGGTTGCAGGGAGAAGAGAAGATGAGCATCTTGGTTTTCGGCGTGATGGCTTTTTCCAGCTGCGCCGGCGTCATCTTGAAATCACTTTCCAGCGTGGTCATCACCGGAAGCACATGACCTTCAGCAAGCTTCACGATCTCGATATAGCTAACCCAGTAGGGTAAAGGGATTATTACTTCGTCGCCGGGGTTAATCAGGCTCAGCACCACGTTGGCAATGGCTTGTTTGGCTCCGGTACTGACTACGACCTGGTCGAATGAATACTCCAGGTTGTTTTCGCGCCTGAATTTCTCTGCGATGATTTTACGCAGTTCGAGGTAACCAGATATAGGGGTATAGTGTGTAAATCCTGCATCAATGGCCTTTTTGGCGGCTTCCCGAATATGCAAGGGAGTAATAAAGTCGGGTTCCCCCAGGCTGAGGTTAATGACATCCACGCCTTTTGAAGAAAGTTCACGGCTAAGTTTGGACATACCGATGGTCTGGCTCTCGGCCAGGCCATGAATACGATCAGAAAGGGGGAGTTTTTCCATTACCGGATTAGAAGTTGCAAACCTACTTATTCCTTTTTAATCAGGGAAATGGAGATCCATTGAAAATATACAATGTCGTGTGTATGCTATTTGCCGCTGAGGCAAATTTTAGTTATGATTTATCAGAAAAATTTTGTCTATTTGATCCTGATACGGTTATACATGAAAAGTTTTTCAAAGCTGGTCGTGCCGGCTTTGCTGTGCATCAGTTTAAAAGTCAGCGCGCAACTTATCGTTTCCAATAGTTTAACACCACAGCAACTGGTGGAAAATATATTGTCGGGACCCGGCACCTCTGTCTCCAACATTACCTATACAGGCTCGCCCAATGCCATCGGTACATTTGATGGTTATTTTTCTAATATTGGCCTGATCGGAGGGGTCCTTTTGACGACGGGAAATATAAACAATGCCCCGGGACCAAATATCCTTGGAGGCGCAGGCATTGATAACAATTATCCAGGCGATACGCTTTTAAGTATGCTTTCAGGGTATGCCACCTACGATGCGGCAGTCCTGGAATTTGATTTGGTGCCGCAAGGCGATACCATCCGGCTTCGGTTTGTCTTCGCTTCTGAAGAATACAATGAATATGTCTGTGGCTCGGTGAATGATGTATTCGGTTTTTTCGTCAGCGGACCGGGCATTACCGGGGAACAGAATATCGCCTTGTTGCCAGGTACCTCCATCCCGGTATCGATCAATACCATTAACATAGGAGCCGTCGGATCCGCTGTCAGCAATCCCGACCCGGGGTGTTTGCTTTCAAATAGCGGATATTATGTAGACAATACAACTCCTGCAGGACTAACTGTTGAATACGATGGATTTACCACCGTATTGACAGGAAAAGCAGCTGTAACACCATGCCTTACCTATCACTTGAAGCTGGCCATTGCCGATGGTTTCGATGGTGTCTGGGATTCAGGTGTATTCCTTGAGACAGAGAGCTTTATGAGCCCCGGACGGGTGAATGCTCTTGCTACGATTCCTGCAGGGAACGTCGGATGTGCACCTTTCCCTGTCACTTTTCAAAATAACAGTACAGGCACTAACCGATTTGTCTGGGACTTCGGCGATGGCAGTCCTGCAGATACCGCAACAAATCCTTCCCATACATTTATGAATCCGGGAGGATATTCCGTACAGCTTATTGCTATGGATACCTCCATTTGCGGAATTCCGGATACGCTCTTTCTCTCCGTGAATGTAGACAGCGGAATTGTTTCTGCATCCTTCAACATGGTGCAGTCAGGACAATGTGATTCCATTCGTGTTGACAATACTACCACCAGCAGGGGTGCCCAACTGTTCAGCTGGGATTTTCAGGACGGACCGGTAGTCACGGGACCGGCTAGCTCCCATACCTACCGCAATCCCGGCGTGTATATTATCTCACATGTTGCAACGAATTCGGTCTGTAATACCACCGATACCGCATACCGGACCGTGACGCTTCTTCCGCGCATTCAGGCAAACATCCAGACCGGTGCCGTGGAAGGATGCAACCCGATGAACCTATTCCTTTGCGGCAGCCCGGACTCGGTTTTGGCCGGCACGCAATTTCATTGGGACTTTGCGAACGGGGAGTATTCCAACTTTCGATGTGACAGTGCTCATTACCCGGCTGCGGGAATCTACAGCGCTCTGCTGGTGGTTACCGACAGTGTATCCTGCAATCTTCACGACACCGCATGGCTTGATGTGAATGTTAAGATCACGCCTGTTGCCGAGTTCGTCGATTTCGACTCAGTGAATGTTATTTTTCCGGTACAATTTGAAAATGCTTCGGTAAATGGAAGTTTTTTTCAATGGGATTTCGGCGACGGGGATAGTGCGACTCAGTATGAACCCAATCACAACTATGTGGATTCCGGTTACTACAATGTTTGCATGGCGGCATTCCAGGATGAATGTTTTGATACGGTATGCCATGACCTCAAAGTATTTCGATTGGACCAGACCGTATGGATTCCTGCCGCTTTTACTCCCAACGGCGACGGCAGGAATGACTATTTTTACATTGATGGCCTGGGAATCGCATCACTGAAAATGGTGATCGTAAACCGATGGGGGGAGTTGGTATTCGAAAGTAATGCTGTGGATGCGCGTTGGGACGGTACCGTAAAGGGAACACCAGCTATAAGCGGAGTTTATTCGGTTCGTATTGAAGCCGCTTTTTTTGACGGCGCGTCAACTAAACAATACGGATCGGTAACCTTGTACAGGTAACCCGCATCATTCGTGTGAGTCCACGACAAATTACATGGCCTTCAGTTCGTTCAGCACTTTCGTAAGTGCTTCTTTCGCGTCTCCGAACAGCATGCTTGTTTTGGGGTCGTAGAAAAGCTGGTTTTCAATACCGGCATACCCTGCATTCATGCTTCGTTTATTGACGATGATATGTTCTGCGTTCTCCACGTCGAGGATAGGCATTCCGTAGATGGGTGACGAGGGGTCTGTTTTGGCGGCCGGATTTACCACATCGTTGGCACCCACGACCAGCACCACATCCGTCGAAGCAAATTCAGGATTTATTTCTTCCATCTCGGCGAGCTTCCCGTAATCGACATTGCTTTCGGCAAGTAACACGTTCATGTGACCGGGCATCCGTCCGGCTACCGGGTGGATAGCGTATTTGACAGAAACACCGCGTGATTCCAGAAGTAGTTCCAGTTCATGTATCACATGCTGTGCCTGCGCAACAGCCAGGCCGTAACCCGGAACAATGATTACTTTTTTGGAATAGTTCATGAGCACAGCAGCGTCGGAAATAGAAATGTCTTTGATGCTACCTTTTTGCGTGCTGCTTGCAGCGCCGGCAGTCTCTCCGCCAAAGGCTCCGAAGATGACACTACTCAGCGAGCGGTTCATGGCCTTGCACATCACGATGGTGAGCAGTGTACCCGCCGAACCAACGAGGATACCACCGGTAAGCATCACCTTGTTGTCATAAAGGAAACCGCCAAAGGCAGCAGCCAAACCTGTGAACGAGTTCAACAAAGAAATAACGACAGGCATGTCGGCGCCACCGATCGGGATAACGAACATGACTCCGTAGAATAACGATACGGCAAACAGCGCGTAAAGAAGCATGACACTGTCTGTGCCGCTTGCAATCACATAGCCTGCGAAAATAAGCATGCCGGCAAGGATGATTGTATTGATAATATTGTAGCTGGGCAGACGCAACGGTTTGCTCATGGTTCCGTTCAGCTTCAGGAAAGCGATGATGCTTCCCGAGAACGAAACGCTGCCGATGATCATGCCTCCGATGATGGCAAGGGTTGCACCGGTATTCCCGATGTTGTGATGAAATTCCATCAGCCCGATGAGGGCGGCGCAGGCGCCACCCATGCCGTTAAAGACTGAAACCAGTTCAGGCATAGCCGTCATCTTCACACGCTTGGCAGTGAGCCATCCGATGACTGAACCCAACACAATAGCTGCAAAAATTAAAATGTAAATAATGGAAGCAACATGAAAGTCAGGAACGGGATTTTTATCGTGGTCGGTTTTGACCCAAAGGAAGATAGTTCCTGCAATGGCAAGGGTCATACCGGCGGCTGCAATCAAGTTGCCACGGCGTGCCGTCTTCGGGTTGCCCATCATTTTAAGTCCGAGAATGAACGTAACCGAAGCTACCAGGTAACAGATTTCTAACATTGAGAAAATTATAAATTATGAATTATAAATTATGAATGAAAAAAATCAAAATCATAATTAGAATATTCGGTTTAAGTGTCAAACAGAGTTTTTCTTATTCGTTAATTCGTTTTGATTCGTTATTCGTTGGTTGTTTCGTTGGTTATTTCTTCTTTTTGAAGAGCTCCAGCATCCGGTCTGTCACTACAAACCCACCCACGACGTTAAGTGTGCCAAGGACCACGCCGATAAATCCGAGTACGAGGCTGCCGATGTTATCCGGATCGGAATCCAGCATGACCAGGATAGCACCTACGATTACTACACCGTGAATGGCATTGGCCCCTGACATGAGGGGGGTATGCAGAATGGACGGCACGTTGCCGATCACTTCTACGCCTACGAAGATAGATAGGACGATGAAGTATATAATTTCTTTGTGCTCCCCTATAAATGAAACGATGTTTTCCATGATTACGAATTAGAAACGATCAGGCATTGACTGTTTTGGACGCCGAAGGGTGTACAGCTGCGCCTTTGTGAACGATTAGACTTCCTTTGGTGATCTCCTCATCCATTTCCCATTTAAACCCGTCTTTCGTGGTGAGATGTTTCAGGAACTCGGCAATATTTTTGGCATAGAGTTCACTGGCATTCAGCGGAAGGAGGGAAGGGATATTGGATTCGCCGATGATGGTCACGCCATATTTGATCACGGTTTTATTCAGTTCGCTCAGCGTGCAATTGCCACCTTGCTCTACAGCCATGTCGACGATGACCGATCCCATACGCATGCTCTTCACCATTTCTTCGGGGATCAGCACGGGAGCTTTTCTCCCGGGAATGAGCGCAGTGGTAATCACCAGGTCGGCTTCTGAAATATGTTTGCCTACCAGTTCCTGCTGACGCTTTAAAAATTCTTCCGACACATTTTTTACATAGCCGCCTTCCAGTTTTACCGACTCGTCGCCTTTCACTTCGATGAAGCGGCCTCCCAGGGATTCAACCTGTTCCTTGGTCTCCGGACGTATATCGGAGACTTCTACAATCGCGCCTAAGCGTTTGGCAGTTGCTATAGCCTGTAACCCGGCCACGCCGGCTCCCATAATCACAACCTTGGATGGCTTGATGGTACCGGCCGCTGTCATGAGCATTGGAAATATCTTGCCCAGGGCATCAGCTCCCATGATAACGGACTTGTAACCAGCCAGGTTGGCCTGGGAACTGAGTACGTCCATTTTTTGGGCACGGGAGATGCGGGGTATGGCATCCATCGAAAAAGCCGAGATGCCTTGTTTCACGCAGGCTTCCACCAGCGCCGGGTTGGTACCCGCAAACATCAGGGATATCAGCACGGCATCTTGTTTCATCCAGCCGATCTCTTCGGAGGAGGGTGCATTTACCTTTAAAACTACATCGGCCTGCTCGTAAAGCTGCTTCGCCTGGTCAACCAGGGAAGCTCCTGCAGCCGTATATTTTTCGTTAGCGAAATAGGAGGAGAGGCCGGCATCTTTTTCCACACGGCATTCGTATCCGGCCGTAACAAGAGCCTTCACGACATCGGGAGATACCGCAACGCGTTTTTCTCTTTCTTTTAATTCTTTTGGAATCGCTATAATCATTAGGCAGGTCAAAGGAAGGATAAGGCCTCCAAATTTTGAAGCGCAAAGAAAATGAATTAGGATGACTTGGCAAACAAGTGCAGCGTATTGTTTACCAAGCACTAAAATTGAGCTCGCTCACCTTCAAGAGCATTAGGATATTAAGGATCTAAATACAACTGGTCTGTGGAGCTCCTTCCGTCAAAGGAAGCATGAAAATCTGCAGTCGCGCTTAAGCTTTAAGGACAAAAAAATTATCTTTGCCTCATGATCAAACTTACACAGCATTCTCTCGACCGGCTTGAAGAGCTCCTGTTGCAGGCCGGTTATACCATCCGCAACGAAAAGGGCAACTTCAAATCAGGCAGTTGTGTGTTGGAGGATTCCAGGGTCATTGTTCTCAATAAATTTGCAGCGGTTGAATCTAAGGTAGGTTTCGTGGTGGAAGCAATTCAGCACATCGCCATTGACGAAAGCCTCCTTGACGATAAGAACCGAAAACTGCTTCACGAAGTGAAACAGGTTCCCAACCTCCAGGATCAAGCGTAAAGGCAGCTTTTCGAATGAAAGTCACTTTTCTCGGCACCGGAACTTCCCAGGGTGTTCCCCTGATCGGATGTCGTTGCGCAGTTTGTACTTCGGACGATGCGAGAGACAAAAGACTTCGCTGTTCCATCCTGCTGGAAGACGGAAGTTCTGTTTTTGTAATTGACACCGGTCCTGATTTCAGGCAGCAAATGCTTCGTGCCAATGTATCCCGGCTGGATGCTGTTATTTTTACTCACGAACATAAAGATCATATTGCAGGACTAGATGATGTAAGGGCATTTAACTACCTTAGTGACAAGCATATGGACGTGTATGCCTCTGACCGGGTACAGCAGGCTTTAAAGCGGGAATTCGCCTATATTTTTTCGAACAGTGATTACCCTGGCATCCCGAAAATCAACCTTCATACGATTCACGATACGGTTCCTTTCGAGATTCTAAATACCGCTTTTATTCCGGTGGAAGCTCTTCACTATAAACTTCCCGTTCTGGGTTTCCGGATTGGAGGCTTCTCCTACATCACCGATGCAAACTTTATTGCTGACTCCGAAAAGGAGAAACTCAAAAACAGCGATGTGTTGGTTTTGAATGCCCTTCGCCGGGAAAAACACGTATCGCATTACAGCCTTGCTGAGGCCTTACAACTGATTGAAGAGCTGAATCCTGGGAAGGCTTACCTGATCCATCTCAGCCACCAGATGGGACGGCATGCCGATGTAGAAAAGGAGCTTCCTGAAAATGTCCATTGTGCCTACGATGGCCTTCAACTTACCTTAAATTAAGGCTTTTAGCTCGCCGGCCTGTTTATAACAGGTCCTCCTTTCTTCAAATTACATTCGAAACATTTTACTGAATTATTATCTTTGCTGCATCGGAAGTTACTTATGTATGCTGTTGTCGACAGGCTCTAATTCCTGTTATAGTATATAGTTGCTTTTTGATAGGTGTTTCTGAATTGCTACTTAACAGAACTATTTTTGACTTTGTAAGGGATTACTAACATGGCGTTGATCAAATCAATATCGGGGATTCGGGGGACAGTAGGAGGAAAACCAGGCGATAACCTGACCCCCGTAGATGTGGTAAAATTTACTGCAGCTTACGGAACCTGGCTCATGAATAATGCAGCGAAGGGAAAGCGGATCACCGTAGTGATCGGCCGGGATGCGCGCATTTCAGGAGAAATGGTTCAGAACCTGGTAGCCGGTACTTTAAAGGGTATGGGCATCGATCTTATTTATCTCGGTCTTTCCACGACCCCTACCGTTGAGATTGCAGTCACTGATATGAAGGCCGACGGCGGCATCATCATCACGGCAAGCCACAATCCCAAGCAATGGAATGCCCTCAAACTCCTGAATGAGAAGGGTGAATTTATCTCTGCAAAAGACGGAGCTGAAGTGCTTCAGATCGCTGATGAAGAGTCATTTAACTTCGCTGATGTAAACAAGCTGGGAAGGTACCGTACCGAGCCTGAATATTTCAAAAAGCATATTGATAAAATCCTCGCACTTCCACTGGTCGATGTCAAAGCCATCAAGGCAAAAAATTTCAAAGTCGTCATTGACTGTGTAAATTCTTCGGGCGGTATTGTTATTCCTGCTTTGCTAAAGGCGCTAGGCGTGGATGAAGTGATCGAATTATACTGTGAGCCCAACGGCCAATTCCCTCATAACCCTGAGCCTCTGCCCGAACACCTTGGCGATATTTCAAAAGAGGTCAAGAAGAAAAATGCACACCTCGGAATCGTTGTAGATCCCGATGTGGACCGACTGGCTTTGGTATGTGAAGACGGTGAAATGTTCGGAGAAGAATATACCCTGGTGGCTGTTGCCGATTATGTCCTGAAGAATCTTCCGGCTGGGAAGAAAGGCAATACGGTTTCGAACCTTTCCTCTACACGTGCCTTGCGTGATATTACCGAAAAGGCCGGAGGTAAGTATTTTGCATCAGCCGTTGGCGAAGTCAACGTGGTGGAAGCCATGAAAGCCAATAACGCAGTCATCGGCGGAGAAGGCAACGGCGGAATCATCTATCCCGAATTGCATTACGGTCGCGACGCCCTCGTTGGCATTGCGCTTTTCCTGACCCACCTGGCCAAATACGGCAAGAGTGTATCGATGCTCCGGTCTTCTTATCCCGGATACCATATTGCCAAGAAAAAAATTGAACTGACGCCTGATATCAATGTCGACGACATCCTCGAAGGCGTCAAAGCCAAGTACAAGAAACAGCCGATCAATACGGTGGATGGTGTGAAAGTGGAATTTGACCGTGAATGGGTACATCTCCGCAAATCCAATACCGAGCCGATTATCCGCATTTATGCCGAAAGCCAGTCCATGACTACGGCACAGAACCTGGCCGATAAGCTGATCATGGATATCAAGGACATGATCAGTGAATTAGCACGATAGACTGTAACCCGAATACCGTTAACCTTCCGAATAAATACATGAAAATATACCTCGATAACGCAGCGACCACGCCTCTTGACCCGGAGGTTCTGAATGTTATGATTCCGATGATGCAGAAGCAATTCGGTAACCCTTCATCCATCCATGCTTATGGAAGGGAAGTGAAGGCAGCCCTGGAAGCCGCCCGCAAATCGGTGGCCCGCATGCT
>Ga0190274_10001335_pt1 | contig 14473 bp, 29 predicted proteins | sample Popmic531T_FD_133002 | JGI IMG/M metagenome (GOLD analysis project Ga0190274, IMG submission 133002) | Populus adjacent soil microbial communities from riparian zone of Yellowstone River, Montana, USA - 531 T | ecosystem: Environmental > Terrestrial > Soil > Riparian zone | place: USA: Montana...
GAGGGCGGGGATGGCGGCGGCCGCATCCTCGCCGTAGGTACGCCCGAGGACATCGCCCGCCATCCGGACAGCCATACGGGGCACTACCTCAAGACGATGCTCGAAACCCGCAGCAAGGCCAAAGTCCGCGCCGCGGTGGGCTAAGCCGGTCGGCTGACCCGGCAGGCCTGGCCAAAAAGAAAAAGCCGGGCAAGCCCGGCTTTTTCGATCTTCCCTGGCGTTGCTGCTTATTTCGCAGCAGGCGCCGCCGCTGTATCTTCCGCGACTTCCGGCCGATCCATCAGTTCCACCAGCGCCATCGGGGCATTGTCGCCCTGGCGAAAGCCGAACTTGAGGATGCGCAGGTAACCGCCATTGCGCTTGGCATAGCGCGGCCCGAGCTCGTCGAACAGCTTGGCAACCAGGGCGCGATCGCGCAGCTGCGAGAACGCCAGGCGGCGGTTCGCAAGCGAGGGCTTCTTGCCCAGCGTGATGATCGGCTCGGCGACCCGGCGCAGTTCCTTGGCCTTGGGCAGCGTGGTCTTGATCACCTCGTGCAGCAACAGCGAGTTGGTCATGTTCCGCAGCATCGCCAGGCGATGGCTGCTGGTGCGGTTGAGTTTTCTCAGTCCCAGACGGTGGCGCATTTTCCTACCCCTTTAAACCTTCTCCAGCCCGACAGGGGGCCAGTTCTCCAGCTTCATGCCCAGCGTGAGTCCGCGGGATGCAAGCACTTCCTTGATTTCGTTGAGCGACTTGCGGCCGAGGTTCGGCGTCTTCAGCAGCTCGGTCTCGGTGCGCTGGATCAGGTCACCGATGTAATAGATGTTCTCCGCCTTCAGGCAGTTTGCCGAGCGCACGGTGAGTTCCAGGTCGTCGACCGGGCGCAGCAGGATGGGATCCACCTGCGGAGCCTTCGGTTGCTCGATCGGTGCCGGCGTGCCCTTCAGGTCGGCGAACAGGGACAGCTGGTCGACCAGGATGCGTGCCGCGTAGCGGATCGCTTCTTCCGGTTCCACCACCCCGTTGGTTTCGATGTCGACAATCAGCTTGTCGAGGTCGGTGCGCTGCTCGACGCGGGCCGATTCGACCGCGTAGCTCACGCGCTTCACCGGGCTGAAGGAGGCGTCGACCATGATGTTGCCGATGGTACGGCCTTCCTTGGCCAGGGCGCGCGTGGTTGCCGGCACGTAGCCGCGTCCACCCTCGACCTTGATCTGCATGTCGAGCTTGCCGCCCGGTGCGATGTGGGCGATGACATGTTCCGGATTGATGATCTCGACGTCGTGGGACGCCTCGATGTCGCCCGCGGTGACCACGCTTTCACCCTGCTTCTTGAGGTTCAGGACCACCTCATCGCGGTTGTGAAGCTTGAGGACGATGCCTTTCAGGTTGAGCAGGATGTCGACTACATCCTCCTGGACGCCGTCGATCGTGGAGTACTCATGGAGCACGCCATTGATCTTCACCTCGGTGGGGGCATAGCCCGGCATCGAGGACAGCAGCACCCGGCGCAAAGCGTTGCCCAGGGTATGGCCATAGCCGCGCTCGAACGGCTCCATTGTCACCTTCGCATGGAAGGGGGAGATCGTCTGAACATCAATGATTCGCGGCTTCAGAAAGCTGCTTTGCATAAACGTTACCCTCTAAAGGAAATTCGGGTCGTTCCGACCGAAAAACACACGGCCCGGCCGAACGGTACGGCGGGCCGCGAGTTCCGCGCGGTTACTTCGAGTACAGTTCCACCACGAGCGATTCGTTGATCGTGGAGGGCAATTCGGAGCGCTGCGGCTTGGCCTTGAACGTGCCTTTCAGCGCCTTGCTGTCTACTTCGATCCAGTCGGGATAGCCGCGTGTCACCGCCGCCTCGACTGCACCCTTGATGCGCAATTGCGCCTTGGCGCCTTCGGCGACCTCGACGACATCGCCCTGGCGGACCTGGTAGGACGGGATGTTGACCCGCTTGCCATTTACCAGGATGCCGTTGTGACGCACGATCTGGCGTGCCTCGGTGCGTGAAGCGCCGAAACCCATGCGGTAAGCCACGGTATCCAGCCGGCTTTCCAGCATCTGCAGCAATGCCTCGCCGGTAACATCCTTGGACCGGGCCGCTTCCTTGTAGGTATTGCGGAACTGGCGCTCCAGCAGGCCGTATATACGGCGGATTTTCTGCTTTTCACGCAGTTGCGTGCCGTAATCCGAACGGCGCAGGTTCTTCTGGCCATGCTGGCCCGGAGCATACTGGCGGCGCTCGATGGCGCACTTGTCGGTAAAGCACTTTTCGCCCTTGAGGAACAGCTTCTCTCCCTCACGGCGGCACTGGCGGCACTTGGGGTCTAGGTTGCGGGCCACTTCAGTCTCCTGATTAGATGCGGCGCTTCTTCGACGGGCGGCAGCCGTTATGCGGCACGGGCGTCACGTCGGAGATGCTGGTTATCTTGAAACCTACTGCGTTCAGCGCACGCACTGCCGACTCGCGGCCTGGGCCGGGGCCCTTGATGCGCACTTCGAGGTTCTTCACGCCGCATTCCTGCGCGGCACGGCCAGCTTGCTCCGCGGCGATCTGGGCTGCAAACGGCGTCGACTTGCGTGAACCCTTGAAACCGGCGGCGCCGGAGGTCGCCCACGACAGCGCGTTGCCCTGGCGGTCGGTGATCGTCACGATGGTATTGTTGAAGGACGCGTGAATGTGGGCGATGCCTTCCGCCACATTCTTTTTGACCTTCTTGCGTACCCGCGTTGCGGGTGTCGGTGCCTTTGCCATGTCTTGAAATCCCTGAATTCGACTCGTTTACTTCGCCGGTTCGCTTACTTGGCCGGTGCCGGCGTTCCGCCGCCGCCACGCTGTATCGCCTTGCGCGGTCCCTTGCGGGTTCGCGCGTTGGTACGGGTGCGCTGGCCCCGCAGCGGCAAGCCGCGGCGGTGCCTGGTGCCGCGATAGCAGCCCAGATCCATCAGGCGCTTGATGTTCATCGACACTTCACGACGCAGGTCGCCTTCGACGGTGAACTTGGCAACCTGCTCGCGCAGCTTCTCCATGTCGTTGTCCGACATGTCCTTGATCTTGGTTGTGGTCTTCAAACCGGCCGCGGCGCAGATTGCGCGCGCGCGGGGACGGCCGATGCCAAAGATCGAGGTCAGCGCGACGTCCGCGTGCTGGTGGTTCGGAATGTTTACGCCGGCAATACGTGCCATAGTCGTCCTGCTTTCCCAATAAAGTGGCGTCGCCGCCGGTTAGCCCTGGCGCTGCTTATGACGCGGATCCGTGCAGATCACGCGCACAACGCGGTTGCGCCGGACGATCTTGCAGTTCCGGCACATCTTTTTGACCGATGCCAATACCTTCATTTCCCTCTCCTTGCCGCTGCCCCCGACTCACTTCGCGCGGAACACGATGCGTGCGCGCGAAAGATCGTAGGGCGTCAGTTCCACCGTAACCTTGTCACCCGGCAGGATGCGGATGTAATGCATCCGCATCTTTCCGGAAATATGTCCAAGCACCACATGGCCATTTTCCAGTTTCACGCGAAACGTCGCGTTCGGCAGGGTTTCCAGTATTTCCCCCTGCATCTGGATCGTTTCTTCTTTGGCCATGCTCCTCCGCTATCGTGTCGGGAACATCCCGCCCTTGAAGTTCGCCTTCTTGAGCAGGCTCTCGTACTGGTGCGACATCATGTAGGCCTGGACCTGTTGCATGAAATCCATGGTCACTACCACGATGATCAGCAGGCTCGTGCCGCCAAAATAGAAAGGCACGTTCCACTTCACAATCAGAAACTCGGGCAGCAGGCACACCAGCGTCACGTAGATCGCGCCCACCAGCGTCAGCCGCATGATGATCTTTTCGATGTACTTCGCCGTCTGCTCGCCCGGCCGGATTCCCGGCACAAACGCCCCGCCCTTCTTCAGGTTCTCAGCCGTCTCCTTGGGATTGAACACAAGGGCCGTGTAGAAGAAACAGAAGAAAATGATCGCCGATGCATACAGCAGCACGTAAATCGGCTGACCCGGATGCAGGGTCCCGCTGATGTCGCGCAGCCAGGTCATGCTTTCGTTGCTGCCAAACCACCCGGCCAGCGTGGCCGGGAACAAAATGATGCTTGAAGCAAAAATCGGCGGGATCACCCCGGCCATGTTCAGCTTCAGGGGCAGGTGCGAGCTCTGCCCGCCGTAAACCTTCCGCCCCACCTGGCGCTTCGCGTAATTGACCAGAATCTTGCGCTGGCCCTTTTCGACGAACACCACGAATCCCGTCACCAGTACCGCACCGACCAGCAGCAGCAGCACCAGCGGAATCGAAAACGCACCGGTCCGCGCCAGTTCCAGCGTGCCGCCGATTGCGCGCGGGAAACCCGCCGCTATGCCGGCGAAAATGATCAGCGAGATGCCGTTGCCGATACCGCGCTCGGTGATCTGCTCACCCAGCCACATCAAAAACATCGTGCCGGTCACCAGCGTCACCACCGTCGTGAACCGGAACAACAGGCCCGGATCAATGACCAGGCCGCGCTGCGACTCCAGTGCGATCGCGATGCCCAGAGCCTGGAACGTCGCCAGGAACAGCGTGCCGTAGCGCGTGTACTGCGTGATCTTGCGCCGGCCGGCCTCGCCTTCCTTCTTTAACTGCTCCAGCTGCGGCGACACCACGGTCAGCAGCTGCATGATGATCGACGCCGATATGTACGGCATGATCCCCAGCGCAAAAATCGTGAATCGCGACAGCGCGCCACCGGAGAACATGTTGAACATGTCCAGGATGCCGCCCTTCTGCGACTTGAACAGCTCTGCAAGCTGGACCGGATCAATACCCGGAACCGGCACGTGCGCCCCGATCCGGTAAACGATCAGCGCGCCCAGCAGGAACAGCAGGCGACGCTTGAGGTCGCCAAATCGGCCGCCGATCCCTGAAAGTGCGTTCTCTGCCAAGCTCAGCCTTCGATGCTTCCGCCGGCCTTTTCAATGGCCGCGCGCGCACCTTTGGTAACCAGCAGACCGCGCAGCTTCACTTTGCGCTTGATCTCGCCAGCCAGAATAATCTTCGCCCCACGTGCTGAATTGGGGATGACTCCGGCCTGTTTCAACACCAGGATGTCGATGTCCTCGACAGGCAATCCCTGCAGGGCGGACAGGCGGACCTCAACGGTGTCACCGGAGGTCAGGGAGACGAAGCCACGCTTCGGCAGACGCCGGTGCATGGGCATCTGGCCGCCCTCGAAACCCACCTTGTGAAAACCGCCGGAGCGGGCTTTCTGGCCCTTGTGGCCGCGACCGGCTGTCTTGCCCAGGCCACTGCCAATGCCGCGGCCCACACGCCTCTTCGCATGCTTCGATCCGGCCGCCGGTTTAATCTGGTTCAAACGCATTTAAGCCTCGCACTTCACCAGGTATGCAACCTTGTTGATCATGCCGCGTACCGCGGGAGTGTCTTCCAGCTCAACCGTGTGGTTGATGCGCCGCAGGCCCAGGCCACGCACCGTGGCACGGTGGCTCTCGCGGGTACCGACCAGGCCGCGCACCAGCGTGACCCGAACTTTCTTGTCCGACTTGGAAGCGGTGGCGCCCTTCTTTGCCGCCGCTTTCTTCGCCGGCTGCTTGGCAGCCGCCGTCTTCTTTGCCGCTACTTTCTTTTCGGTTTCAGCCATGGCTTATCCCAGGATCTCTTCCACGGTCTTGCCGCGCTTGGCGGCAATCTCCGAGGGCGTGCTCATCGCTTCCAGGCCCTTGATGGTGGCGCGGACAACGTTGTAGGGATTGGTCGAACCAAGGCACTTTGCCAGCACGTTGGTCACGCCCATCACTTCGAAAATCGCGCGCATCGGACCGCCGGCGATGATGCCGGTGCCTTCGGAGGCGGGCTGCATGAATACCTTCGCTGCGCCGTGCACCCCCATCACCGCATGCTGGAGGGTGCCGTTCTTCAGCGATACCTTGACCATCTTGCGGCGGGCTTCGTCCATGGCCTTCTGTACAGCGACCGGCACTTCGCGCGCCTTGCCCTTGCCCATGCCGATACCGCCATCGCCGTCGCCGACCACTGTCAGCGCTGCGAAACCGAGGATACGGCCGCCCTTCACCACCTTGGTGACACGGTTGACCGACACCATTTTTTCACGCAAACCGTCGCTGCGTTCTTCCTGCTGCTGCATTCTGGCCATGGTCTGTCCTTAGAACTTGAGTCCGGCTTCGCGAGCCGCTTCGGCCAGCGCCTTGACGCGGCCGTGATATTTGAACCCGGCACGATCGAACGCCACCTGCTCGACGCCTTTTGCCTTTGCCTTTTCCGCGATGAGCTTGCCGACCGCTGCGGCGGCTTTTACGTTGCCACCATTCGGAACCTGCTTGCGCACTTCCGGCTCCAGGGTGGATGCCGAGGCCAGCACTTTGGACGTCGGATCGATCACCTGGGCATAAATGTGGCCGTTGGAGCGGTACACCGCGAGGCGCACTGCCCTCAATTCGGCGATCTTCGCGCGGGTCTGGCGCGCGCGGCGCATGCGGGACTGTTTTTTGTCGATCATGGTTGACCCCGGTTACTTCTTCTTGGTTTCCTTGAGCACGACCCGCTCGTCGGAATAGCGCACGCCCTTGCCCTTGTAGGGTTCCGGCGGCCGATATCCACGCACGTCGGCGGCGACCTGGCCGACCGCCTGCTTGTCCATGCCCTTGATCACGATTTCGGTCTGCTGCGGGGTTTCGACCTTGACGCCCTTGGGCATCTGGTGAACCACGGGATGCGAGAAGCCGAGCGTCAGGTTGAGCTTGTCGCCCTGGGCCTGTGCGCGGTAACCGACACCCACCAGCTGCAGCTTTCTCTCGAACCCCTTGGTCACGCCCTGCACCATGTTGGCGACCAGTGCGCGCAACGTGCCGGACATGGCATTGGCCTGGATCGATTCGTCCACGGCCTTGAATACGATCTGGTCACCTTCGCGCTTGACTTCGACGCCAGCGGACGTCGGATGCGAAAGCACGCCAAGCGGCCCCTTGATCGAGATCTTGTCCGCAGCGAGCGTCACATCCACTCCGCTGGGGACGGTAATCGGCAGATTTCCAATGCGAGACATTTGTTGCGCTCCTTGTCCGCGATCAGGCGACGATGAACAGCACTTCGCCGCCGATGCCGGTCTGGCGCGCCTTGCGATCGGTCATCACGCCGCGCGAGGTGGAAACGATCGCCACACCCAGGCCGTTCATGACCTGCGGGATGTCCTTGGCGGGTTTGTAGATGCGCAACCCGGGACGGCTTACCCGCTCGATGCGTTCTATGACAGGACGCCCGGCGTAATACTTGAGGCCGATTTCCAGCGCATGCTTGCCGCTGTCGTCGCGCACTGCGAAGTCCTCGATATAGCCTTCGTCCTTCAGTACCGAGGCTATCGACACCTTGAGCTTGCTCGAGGGCATGACAACTGACGTCTTTTCCGCAAGTTGGGCATTGCGGATTCGCGTCAGCATGTCGGCGATGGGATCACTCATGCTCATGCAAAAGTCTCCTGCTACCAGCTGGCCTTGGTTATGCCGGGAATCTCGCCACGCATGGCGATTTCACGCAGCTTGGTTCGGGCGAGCCCGAATTTGCTGTAGACCCCGCGCGGGCGGCCGGTCAGCGCGCAACGGTTGCGCAGGCGCACCGGGCTGCTGTTGCGCGGCAGCTTCTGCAGCTTGTCGCGCGCCTCGGAACGGTCCTCGTCGGAAGCCTTGCTGTTGTTGATGATGGCGTTCAGTTCGAGACGCTTGGCCGCGAATTTCTTCACGGTTGCACGGCGTTTCTGCTCGCGGTTGATTAAAGAAGTCTTTGCCATGACGCCCTCAGGTCTTGAACGGGAACTTGAAGCCCGACAGAAGCGCACGTGCCTCTTCATCGGTCTTCGCTGTCGTGGTGATGGTGATATTCATGCCCCGGAGCGCGTCGATCTTGTCGTACTCGATCTCCGGGAAAATGATCTGCTCCTTGACGCCCAGGTTGAAATTGCCGCGGCCATCGAAGGATCGCGCCGAAATGCCGCGGAAATCACGGATCCGGGGTATCGCGACCGACACCAGGCGGTCGAGGAATTCGTACATGCGGGCACGGCGCAAGGTCACCATGCAGCCCACCGGGTAGTCCTTGCGGATCTTGAAGCCGGCGATCGACTTCTTCGCCTTGGTGATCACCGGCTTCTGGCCTGCGATCTTGGTCATGTCGGCCGCGGCATTCTCGAGGATCTTCTTGTCGTTGACCGCTTCGCCCACGCCCATGTTCAGGACGATCTTCTCGATGCGCGGAACCTGCATCGAAGTCTTGTAGCCGAACTGTTTCATCAGTTCCGGCACCACCGCTTCGCGGTAGTGCTGATGCAGGCGCGCCGCCTGGGCGGGCCCGGTGTTTTCCTTAGCTGCTGCCTTCGCCTTCGCCATGTCTTCCTCTTAAGCGTCCAGCATTTCGCCGTTCGAGCGGTAGATCCGCACGCGGCGGCCGTCGTCCAGCTGCTTTACGCCGACGCGGTCGGCCTTCTGGGTGGTCGGATTGAAGATCGCGATGTTGGAAACATGCATCGGCATCTCCTTGTCGACGATGCCGCCGGTGGTGCCCTTCATCGGATTCGGTTTCTGGTGCTTGCGCACGCGGTTCGCGCCTTCGATCAGGACATGGTTGTCGTCGATGACGCGCAGCACGGCGCCGCGCTTGCCCTTGTCCTTGCCGGTAATGATGACGACGTTGTCGCCCTTCTTGATCTTGCGCATGATTTAGAGAACCTCAGGAGCCAGCGAGACGATCTTCATGAACCGCTCGGTACGCAGCTCGCGCGTCACCGGCCCGAAAATACGGGTGCCGATCGGTTCCAGCTTGGCGTTGAGCAGAACGGCGGCATTGCCGTCGAACTTCACGAGGGAGCCGTCCTGGCGGCGAACGCCCTTGGCGGTGCGAACCACCACGGCGTTGTAGATTTCGCCCTTCTTGACGCGTCCGCGCGGGGCGCAGTCCTTGATGCTGACCTTGATGATGTCGCCGATGCCGGCGTAGCGGCGCTTGGAGCCGCCCAGCACCTTGATGCACATGACGGAGCGCGCGCCCGTATTGTCGGCCACATCCAGCCTGGATTGCATTTGAATCATATACTTAGCTCTCTATCCAACTTCGTCTGCCTGACTTTTATGGTTCGGCAGACCAGTTTTGGAACCCGTCCGGGTCAGAAACCGGAGCGAAGGTGCTCCGGGGAAGAGGCGGCATTCTAGGTACAAAATGCCGCCTGGGCAAGGGTTTCCTTATGCTTCCTTCGCCTTTTCAATCAGCTCGACCACTTTCCAGGTCTTGGTCCTGGACATCGGCCGGGTTTCCTCGATCAGCACCAGGTCGCCGGGATGAAATTCGTTCTTTTCATCGTGGGCGTGGTACTTCTTGGAGCGGCTGACGAACTTGCCGTAGAGCGGATGCTTGACCTTGCGCTCCACCAGGACCGTCACGGTCTTGTTCATCTTGTCGCTGACCACACGGCCGGTCAGCTTGCGGGTATTGGTTGTCGTCTGCTCGTTCATGCCTTTTTCGCCTTTTCACCGATCAGCGTGCGCACGCGCGCGATGTCGCGGCGAACCTTGTTGATTTCGCTGTTGTTGGTCAGCTGCTGGGTGGCCAGCTGCATGCGCAACGAAAACTGCGCCTTGAGGAGCTCGTTCAACTCCTTGTCGAGATCGGCTGCGCTCTTGGTTCTGAGTTCACTGGCTTTCATCGCTTAACCCACCTGTCTGATGACGAATGCCGTCTGGATCGGCAGCTTCGCCGCCGCCAGCCGGAATGCTTCCCGGGCCAGCACTTCATCCACACCGTCCATTTCGTACAGCACCTTGCCAGGGACGATTTCGGCAACGAAGTATTCCGGATTGCCCTTGCCGTTGCCCATGCGGACTTCGGCCGGCTTACGCGAGATCGGCTTGTCCGGGAAAATGCGGATCCAGATCCGGCCGCCGCGCTTGATATGGCGGGTCATGGCCCGGCGGGCGGCTTCGATCTGGCGGGCAGTCAGGCGTCCGCGGCCGATCGCCTTCAGGCCGTACTCGCCAAAGCTCACCTTGGCGCCACGGGTGGCGACACCCGTGTTGCGGCCCTTCTGGTACTTGCGATACTTGGTTCTAGCTGGCTGCAGCATGCTTTGCTCCTCGTCTTGCCTTTTTCTCGGGCTCAGGCGCGGGTGCGGCCACCGGCTGCTCGCCGCGGCCCAGCACTTCGCCCTTGAACACCCAGACCTTGATACCGATCACGCCGTAGGTCGTCTTCGCTTCGGACGTTCCGTAGTCGATGTCGGCGCGCAGGGTATGGAGCGGCACGCGGCCTTCGCGATACCACTCCCTGCGGGCGATTTCGATGCCGTTCAGACGGCCCGAGCTCATGATCTTGATGCCCTGGGCGCCAAGGCGCATGGCGTTCTGCATTGCACGCTTCATCGCGCGGCGGAACATGATCCGCTTTTCGAGTTGCTGCGCGATGGAATCGGCGATCAGCTGCGCATCCACTTCCGGCTTGCGCACTTCCTCGATGTTGACATGCACCGGTACGCCCATCAGTTTCTGCAGCTGTCCGCGCAGATTCTCGATGTCCTCGCCCTTCTTGCCGATCACCACGCCGGGGCGGGCGCTGAACACCGTGATCTTGGCGTTCTTCGCCGGGCGTTCGATCACCACCTTGCTGACGGCCGCATGCGCGAGCTTCTTCTTCAGGAAGTCGCGCACCTTGATGTCTTCGTGCAGCATCGCCGGGAAGTTCTTGCTGTTCGAATACCAGCGCGAAGTCCAGTTCTTGTTGACCGCAAGCCGGAATCCTGTCGGGTGAATTTTCTGTCCCATGCTTACTCCTTGTCCCCGACTGTCACATAAATGTGGCAGGTGGGCTTGGTGATCTTGAATCCACGACCCTTGGCGCGCGGCATGAAACGCTTGAGGCTGGCACCCTGTTCGACATGGATGGTCGCGACCGACAACTCATCGATATCCAAGCCATCGTTGTGCTCGGCATTCGCGATCGCCGATTCCAGCACCTTGCGGATGATGGCCGCACCCTTCTTCGGGCTGAAGCTGAGCAGGTTGAGTGCCTTGTCGACCGGCATGCCACGGATCTGGTCGGCGACCAGGCGGCCTTTCTGGGCCGAGAGCCTCACACCACGTAATACAGCAGAAGTTTTCATGATCATTTTTCTCCCATGCCTACTTCTTCGGCGCCGAGGAAGGCGTCACGGAGGCCTTCTTGTCACCCGTGTGCCCCTTGAAAGTGCGGGTCAGGGCGAATTCGCCGAGTTTGTGGCCGACCATGTTCTCGTTGATATACACGGGAACATGCTGGCGGCCGTTGTGTACGGCGATGGTCAGCCCGACGAAATCGGGCAATACCGTCGAACGGCGCGACCAGGTCTTGATCGGGCGTTTGTCGTTGGATGCGCGTGCCGCCTCCACCTTCTCGATCAGGTGGTAGTCGACGAACGGGCCTTTTTTGACTGAACGAGCCATAGTGTCTTTACCCCTTACTTGCCGTGGCGGTCGCGTACGATCATCGTGCGCGTCCGTTTGTTGCGGCGGGTCTTGTAACCCTTGGTCGGCGTGCCCCACGGGCTCACCGGGTCGCGGCCTGCAGCGGTCTTGCCTTCGCCGCCGCCGTGCGGATGGTCGATCGGGTTCATGGCAACGCCTCGAACCGTCGGACGCACGCCACGCCAGCGCACGCGTCCGGCCTTGCCGATCGATTCCAGGTTGTGCTCTTCGTTGCCAACTTCACCGATGGTGGCGCGGCAATCGACATGCACCTTGCGGATTTCCCCTGAACGCAGCCGCAGCTGGGCGTAAGTCCCTTCACGCGCCAGCAGTTGCGCCGAAGTGCCGGCGGAGCGGGCCAGTTGCGCGCCCTTGCCCGGCATCATTTCGATGCAGTGGATGGTGGAACCGACCGGAATGTTGCGCAGGGGCAGCGTGTTGCCCGATTTGATCGGGGCTTCCGAGCCGCTGATGACTTCCTGTCCCACGACCGCGCCCTTGGCGGCGATGACGTAACGGCGTTCGCCGTCGGCATAGCACAGCAGGGCCAGATGGGCGCTCCGGTTCGGATCGTGTTCCAGGCGCTCGATCTTCGCGACGATGCCGTCCTTGTCGCGCAGGAGGTCGACCTTGCGGTAGTGGTGCTTGTGGCCGCCACCCTTGTGCCGCGTGGTGATGTGGCCCTTGTTGTTGCGGCCAGCGCGCTGGATCTGCTTTTCGGTCAGCGCGGCAATCGGCCTGCCCTTGTGCAGGTTTGCATGCACGACCTTGACCAGGCCGCGGCGGCCGGGTGACGTCGGTTTGACTTTGACGAGTGCCATTTACTTGGCCTCCCCTGCTGCGAAGTTGATTTCCTGGCCCGGCTTCAGGCAGATGTAGGCCTTCTTCCAGTGCCGGCGGCGGCCGATGAAACGGCCGAAGCGCTTTTCCTTGCCCTTGACGTTGGCGACCTGGACGCTCTCCACCTCGACCTTGAACAGCAGTTCCACCGCTGCCTTGATCTCCGGCTTGGTCGCATCGGCCACGACGCGGAAGATCACCTGCTCGTTCTTGTCGGCAACGAAGGTGCTCTTTTCCGAAACCACCGGCGCGAGCAATACCTGCATCAGGCGCTCGGCCTTGAATGCGGATTGCTTGGTGGCGTTCTGTGTTGTAGCGGTTGCGTTCATGCCAGCATCTCCTCGATCTTGGCCACGGCGCCCTTGGTGATCAGCGTGTGGTTGAAGCGCAGCAGGCTGACGGGATCGGCCTGCCTCGGCTCGATCACCATGACATTCGTCAGGTTGCGGCAGGCCAGGTGCAGGTTCTGGTCGACGCTGTCACTGATGATCAGCACGCTGTCCATGCCCATGCCCTTGACCTTCTCGGCCAGCAGCTTGGTCTTGGGCGCATCCAGGCTGAAGCTTTCCACCACGGACAGGCGACCGTCGCGTGCAAGCTGCGACAGGATGGATGCGATCCCCGCGCGGAACATCTTGCGGTTCACCTTGTGGCTGAAATTCTCATCCGGATTGTTCGGGAATATCTTGCCGCCGCCACGCCACAACGGGCTCGACGCCATACCGGCACGGGCACGGCCCGTTCCCTTCTGGCGCCACGGCTTGCGGGTCGACTTGGCGATCTCGCTGCGGCCCTTCTGCGCACGGGTTGCCATGCGCGCATTGGCCATGTACGCCGTCACCACCTGGTGGACCAGGGACTCGTTGTACTCGCGGCCGAACAGGTCATCCGAAGCGTTCACGCTTGCGGTGGCCTGGCCTTTGTCATTGATCAGTTTGAGTTCCATTACGCCACCGCCTTCACTGAAGGATGCACCACCACGTCGCCACCTTCGGCGCCGGGGACCGCACCCCTGATCAGGAGCAGCTGTCGCTCCACATCGATGCGCACGATCTGCAGCTTCTGGGCGGTGCGCTTCACCGCGCCAAGATGGCCAGACATGCGCTTGCCGGGGAACACCCGACCCGGGTCCTGGGCCATGCCGATCGAGCCCGGCACATTGTGCGAACGCGAGTTGCCGTGGCTGGCACGGTTCGACGAGAAGTGATGGCGCTTGATGACGCCGGAGAACCCCTTGCCGACCGAAGTGCCGGTCACGTCCACCAGCTGGCCGACCTTGAATATGTCGGCACTGACCTGGCCGCCGACCTTGAGGTTGGCGATCTGGTCCGCGTCGACACGGAATTCCTTGAGGATGTGACCCGCCTCGGTGCTGGCCTTGGCGAAATGTCCGGCAGCCGGCTTTGATACGCGGCTGGCGCGACGCTTGCCAAAAGCCACCTGGACCGCGGTGTAGCCATCGGTCTCGGGCGTTTTGATCTGGGTCACGCGATTGTTCGACACGTCGACAACTGTCACCGGAACGGCATCGCCGTCATCGGTAAATAGTCGCGTCATGCCGATCTTGCGACCGACAAGTCCTAAGCTCATTTTTGTTTCCCTTTAACTAAAAGGGGCCGGTTTCAATTGACCAGCCGATCTGTTTTTGTCCGGGGAAATCCCGGGGTATTGCCTGTTACAGCTTGATTTCTACATCCACACCCGCGGGCAGGTCGAGCTTCATCAGCGCATCCACGGTCTTATCGGTGGGGTCGATGATGTCCATCAGGCGCAGATGGGTGCGTATCTCGAACTGGTCGCGCGAAGTCTTGTTCACGTGCGGGCTGCGCAGCACATCGAAACGCTCGATGCGGGTGGGCAGCGGAACGGGGCCCTTGACCACGGCGCCGGTGCGCTTGGCGGTCTCGACGATTTCGATTGCCGACTGGTCGATGAGGCGGTAATCGAAGGCTTTGAGGCGGATTCTGATTTTCTGGCTTTGCATGATTTTTACTCGAGTATTTTGGAGACCACACCTGCGCCGACGGTACGGCCGCCTTCGCGGATCGCAAAGCGCAGCCCCTCTTCCATCGCAATGGGCTGGATCAGCGCCACCGTGATCGACACATTGTCTCCCGGCATCACCATCTCCGTGCCCTTCGCCAGATCGATCGACCCC
>Ga0190274_10001336_pt1 | contig 14469 bp, 11 predicted proteins | sample Popmic531T_FD_133002 | JGI IMG/M metagenome (GOLD analysis project Ga0190274, IMG submission 133002) | Populus adjacent soil microbial communities from riparian zone of Yellowstone River, Montana, USA - 531 T | ecosystem: Environmental > Terrestrial > Soil > Riparian zone | place: USA: Montana...
TCGGCAGTCGGCAGTCGGCAGTCGGCAGTCGGCAGTCGGCAGTCGGCAGTCGGCAGTCGGCAGTCGGCAGTCGGCAGTCGGCAGTCGGCAGCACTTCGCTGCGCTCAGTGCTGCCGAAACATCAAAAGTGTTTAGTGATAAGGGTTCCGCATTTAACTTGATTCGCTCTCCGTAGCAAATTGAAGGAGGTTAAAATTACAGAAAATCAATTATTGCGACGGAAGGTCACTTTACACTTGTCACTTGTCACTTGTCACTTCTTTTTCACACTACTTTAAGTATCTCCCTCTCCGACGATTCCACATGCTGTTTGAACCTATGGTACCACTCACTCCAGTTTCCGGCCGACATTTCAGAGTTCAGCATTTTCTCAAAATCAGCGAGTGTGGCATGTCCGGATTCAAAAATCAACCTGTACGACAACCCTGTAAAATCACTAAGCATACGTGTTTGCGGGGTTTCCGGAAACATTTTTTTGCTCATTGCTTCATCCACCAATGCCTTTGCATCGCGGTAATGACCGAATTTTAAGTGGAAAATTTCTCGAACAATGTACATGACTGCAGATTTAAATAACATGAATACACTTACAAAGGACTTAACCTATCTACCAATATAATCATATAAAATATAAAAAACAAACAAGTCTGGTTTTCAATACTAAAGACTGAATTAACATTCTATACCAACTAATTCAACAAACAATGGTTTTCAACAATAGCTATTGAAAAAATTGTCGTCCGTCACCCCCGGGCAATCACTGAATTTCGTATGTTTGCCAGCGTTATTGTCAGCTTGCATCCTGCTAATAACTGCCCACCAACCACTCAGTAATTCCCGGTTTCCAAACAACTTATTCACTTGTCTCTCACGTTTACTTCTTAGAACGCTGACAGCCTCCTAAAGAGTTTTATGCGATTTAAGATATTCCTGGCTTTCATAGCACTGCAAATCGTTGCAATCACTAATCCTTCAATGGGTGGTGAACCTGAATTGACTAAACCAAAAAGTTTTAAAAATCAGTTTTACATATACTGGGGTTATAACCGTGGATGGTATACCGATTCGGATATACAATTTCAAGGACAAGATTACGATTTCACATTAAGTGCTGTAAAAGCTAAGGACCGTCAATCTTCGCTTGCTGCAGATCCTTATCTTCATGTGGATGAACTTACAATTCCGCAAACAAATTTTCGCGTCGGTTATTTTTTCAAAGATCACTGGAATATTTCCATCGGTGACGATCACATGAAATATGTAATGGTGCAGGATCAAACAGTAAAAATAAATGGGTACATTAAAAATACTGCAACTGATTACAACCATGTGTACAACCAGGATGACATAGTTTTAGCAAAAGAATTTCTGATGTTCGAACACACCGACGGACTCAATTATATTAATGTTGAATTGCGTCGGATGGATAACCTGTTGCAGTTTGGGAAATTCAGTAAAGCAAATATTGACATCAATTTAACTGAGGGAATTGGCACCGGAATTTTATTTCCACGAACAAACACCACCTTGCTGGGAATGGAACGTCATGATGATTTTCATGTATCCGGTTTTGGATTCAGTGGTATGTTCGGAATAAATATCATGTTCTGGGATCATATTTTTATTCAATCAGAATTGAAAGCAGGATATATTAACATGCCGGATATTAAAACCACATATTCCGATGCCGACAAAGCTTCACAGCAATTCTTTTTTACGCAAGCCAATATTTTAATTGGAGCAAAATTCCGGTTGTTCAAAACCAAAGCGGAAAAAGCAAAATAATTTGTTGCGCATTTCTTCGTAAATTTCCTGAACTAACTCATCATTAAATATTGAGTTGATAATTTTGCTAATACAATAACATTCTCATAATTTTATTGTTATTAGCTAAGATGAACCCGTTTAAATTCACCCCCTTTCTTGTCCTGACATTTATGCTTTGTTTAAATGCATCTTGTCAAAATCCGGTAAATCGTGAAAACAATCCAATTATTATGAATGATTCTGCACCAGTAAAAAATCCGTACTACTCCCGCACTGATACCACCACCCTGAATGTATCAGATGAAGAATGGAAAAAAGTTTTACCCGACAGCGTATACCAGATTGCACGCAGGCAGGGAACTGAGCGTGCCTTTACAGGGAAGTATTGGGATTTTGAAGGATTGGGCTCTTATTACTGTGCAGCATGCGGAAATGCACTTTTCAGATCCGATACAAAATTTGCAAGCTCCTGCGGATGGCCTAGTTTTTATGAAGCACTTCGCCCGAACAGTGTACAATATCACACCGACAACGCCTACGGAATGCGTCGCGTGGAAGTAGTTTGCGGCCGTTGCGCCGGACACCTGGGTCATATTTTTGACGACGGACCTCCTCCTACAGGTCAGCGTTTTTGTATGAATTCGATTATGCTCGACTTCGAACCTGATAAAAAATGAGAGAATGGGAGAATGGGGGAATGGGAAAATGAAAGAATGGGTTGATTGTTATTGTAAGGAATAAATTTTTGACTTTCATAAAAACCCTCCGTGGCCCTCCGTGCCTTAGTGTCCTTCGACAAGCTCAGGAACCACCTCCGTGTAAATTTTTCCGCATCGCCCTTGATGAGTTGTTGAGTTGATAGGTTACCGGGTTTGTTTTCGAACCTACCAAATCATGTCATTTTTACGGAAACTGATTGTGGTTTAGGGAATTCCAAAAAACAGTATTTTTGTACCTCAATCAACCTGATTTATGAAAAAACTCCTCTTCCCAGCAATGCTGGCCACCTTTCTGTTTGCCGCTTGCGGTTCTGATAAACAGCCTGTTACAGATCAAGCCCCCGATTTCCTGGCTATGAATATCGATACCACTATTAAACCTGGTACCGACTTCTTTATGTATGCCAATAATGGCTGGTTTTCGAAGAACCCAATTCCAGCCAGTGAGCAGGGAAACGGCCTTTGGCAATTGATCCGCGATACCATTAATGCACAGGTACGCCAGATTTGTGAAAACAGTGCTGCTAACACCACTGCTGAAAAAGGAAGTCCGAAACAAAAAATCGGCGACATGTTTTTTTCAGGAATGGATAGCGTGTCTCTCAACAAAGCAGGAGTTGCTCCGCTGAAACCTGAGTTCGATATGATTGACGGAATGACCGATGCTGCAAGTGTGGCTAAAGCTACCGCCATGGTACATATGAATTCAGGCGCACCTATGTTCGGTTTCTATATCGGACAAGATGATAAGCTGAGCGACAAGTATGCTGTGTTTATTTCACAGGGTGGATTGAGTCTGCCTGATCGCAGTTTTTATGTGGATATGGATGAGCGTGCTGTAAAAGTTCGCGAAAAATTTATGCCTTATCTCGAAAGCATGTTTACTATCATGGGATATGATGCTGCTAAAGCAAAAGTTGCTGCTGCCAATCACATGAAACTTGAAACTGCACTTGCAAAAGCATCACGCAAACGCGAAGACACCCGCGATCCAAACGAAAATTATAACAAGATGACGTTTGCGGAATTGCAAAAAATGTCACCTTCATTTGACTGGGCTACTTTCATGAGTAGTGTTGGAATTAATAATCCTGATTCTGTGATCGTAGGTCAGCCGGAAGTAGTGAAGGCCTGGGATAAATTATTGAAATCAACTTCGTCTGACGATCTGAAAAACTATCTGAAGATTCACATGATTCGCGGACTTGCAAGTTACCTGGACGATAACACGTATCAGCAACACTTCAGTTTCTTCAGCACAACTCTTCGCGGTATTGAAGTTCCAAGACCACGTTGGAAACGTGTGACAGATCAAACCAACAATTCACTCGGAGAACTTATCGGACAGGTTTATGTGGATGAATATCTTCCGAAAGGAACCAAAGAAAAACTTACTGAAATCGGTGGTGCTATAAAATCAGTTTATGCTGAGAGAATCAAGCAACTTGACTGGATGAGTCCTGCTACTAAAGAAAAAGCGCTTGCGAAATTAAATTCTATTGTAATGAAAGTGGGTTATCCTGACAAATGGAAAGATCTGAGCACTTTGACTACAGACCGCACTTCATATGTACGCAACGTTATGAATGCGAACAAGTGGGAAATGACTTACATGATCAACAAATACGGAAAGCCAGTAGATCGCACTGAGTGGGACATGACTCCTCAAACTTACAATGCATATTACAATCCATCCAACAACGAAATCGTGGTTCCGGGTGCGAACATTATTGTTCCGGGTTACGAGCGTGTACTTGCTGACGATGCGTTGCTTTATTCAATTATTGGTGGATCTACTTTCGGACATGAAATCACACATGGCTTCGATGACCAGGGAAGCAAATACGATGAGAAAGGAAACCTGAACAACTGGTGGACTGCGGAAGACAGCACAAAATTCTTCTCTAAGACATCAAAAATTGTGGAGCAATATAACGCGTATGTGGTTGTGGATAGTTTAACAATTAACGGTGATATGACACAAGGTGAAAACATTGCCGACATCGGTGGTATCATGATGGGTTATGAAGCATTCAAAAAAACAAAGCAATACCAGGACAAACAAATCATCAGTGGTTTAAATCCTGATCAGCGTTTCTTCCTTGGTTATGCACTTGCGTGGATGATCAACGACCGTCCGGAAGCTCTTGCATCACAAGTAAAAAGTGATGTGCACTCTCCTGCTAAATTCCGTGTAATCGGACCACTTGTAAACATGCCTGAATTCTTCACCACATTCAATATCAAAGAAGGTGATCCATTATGGAAAAGTGAAGCTGACAGGGTTATAATCTGGTAAACTTAAAGTTCTTGTGTTCTTGAATTTTTGAGTTTGTGGGTCACAATTGTAAATGAAATATTTGATGAAAACTGTCTTAATATTTTTACTGTTAATAGCAGGTATCCTTGCATTCCAGGTAGTCGTGCCTGAACAGTCGATTACTATGGCAGTTGCAGATACTACATACACTAATCCTAACGGATCAAGTGAACTTGCTTTGCTGATGCGTGAGATGCAACAATATTCGAATACTGCGAAAGCGGATGTGAAAGCGGGTAAAACTCCTGCGCCTTATCCGAAGGAATTTGATAAAATTCATACCGCTAAAATTTCAGAAAGTATGACCAAGAGTGAATATTACAAATCGTTTGCTGATTTGTATATTATGTCGGTGAAAAATTATACATCGTCCGCTCCAGCTGAAAGAATTGAAACATATAACAACATGGTAAACTCGTGCCTGGCTTGTCATTCACAACATTGCCCTGGCCCGGTGCCTGTTATCAAAAAAATGATGATTGTTGAACCAGTGAAATAAATTTATTACACTGGTTCAACAATCATTTTTGAAATCTAAAATTAATGATAACTTTTCCTGAAGTCACATCCCTCGCGCTTTCATATGAATTATCAGATGAAGCAGCACATTTTGAAGTGATTTCTTTTCGGGTCAAGAATAAAATTTTCGCTACATTAAATAAACCTGAGAATCGTGCCTGTCTGAAATTATCAGCTATTGATCAGGATGTTTTCAGCACCACCAATCCGGGAATTATTTTTCCAGTACCAAACGCCTGGGGCAAATATGGATGGACATTAGTCAATTTGAAAAAAGTAAGGAAGGCTGTTTTTAAAGATGCACTCAACTGTGCATATTGTAATGTGGCTCCAAAGGTTCTTGCAAAAAAATACCAGGTCGGTTAATTGTTTTTAATTGGCGGATCTTGCATCATTGAATGTATCTCCCTGGTTCATCTCGCCTGAACTAAATCCTCTCTTAAACCAATACATTCTCTGAGAACTCGTTCCGTGAGTAAATGATTCCGGAACAATGTAACCCTGTGATTGCATTTGCAGACGATCGTCGCCAATTGCGTTTGCGGCATTCAGTGCTTCTTCAATATCACCTTCTTCCAAAATGTCATTCATCGATTGAGCATGATGGGCCCACAGGCCTGCAAAAAAATCAGCCTGCAATTCCAGATTTACTGATGCTTTATTAAATTCTTCTTCGCTTACATTATTTCGCAGCTGTTGCAATTTATCAGAAATCCCCAGAAGATTTTGTACATGATGGCCGATCTCATGCGCCACAACATATGCCATCGCAAAATCACCCGGTGCATTGAACCTGCTTTTCAATTCAGTATAAAAACTCAAATCGATATATGCTTTGCTATCCGCAGGACAATAAAATGGTCCGCTGGCCGAAGATGCATATCCACATGCCGATTGCACTTCTCCTGTAAACAAAACTAATTTAGGTTCCACATAAGTGGCATTCAGTTGTTCGCGAAACACTTTATCCCAAACTACCTCTGTTTCACGCAGGACCACTGATACAAACTGACTGGCTTCGTCATCGGCCTGAGTTACGCCGGTTGTTTCAACAGCAGGTTGATTCGTATTTACCTGGTTGAGGATTTCTGTGGGATCGGTGCCTGTTAAAAGTGCGATGATGACCACAATTACAGTTCCTATACCTACTCCACCCGCTACCCGACCCATTCCCCGCCGGTCCTCTACATTTCCACTACCTGATCTGCCTCTCCATTTCATATCCTGAAAATTATGTAATTCAAACTTAACTAATTGATTTGTAAAAAGCAATGTCAGGTCGTACAGCCATAACTTGACATTAACTAAAAATTATATGTCATAACTGATTTATTTTACTATCTTTGAAGTACTCAATGTACTTAACCCTAATATTTTAAAACTATGAAAAAAAATCTTTTATTATTACTTCTGTTACCCGTTCTTGCTGCAATTGCTGTCCCTGCAGGAATAAAAATGCACATTGATACTTATAAAGTAGATTTAACTACAAGTAAAATTCAATGGTTTGCAACTAAAGTAACCGGCAAGCACCAGGGAACAATCAATATGTCCAGCGGTGAATTCACCAGTAATCATGGCCAATTGGGAGGCAAATTTGTTATTGACATGAATACCATAGAAGTCACAGACCTCACTGGTGAATATAAAGGCAAACTTGAAAACCATTTGAAATCTGAAGATTTCTTTTCAAGCACTAAGTTCCCTACCAGCAATTTTGAAATTACCTCTGTCACTCCTATTGCAGGTGCTGCAGCAGGTACTCCTAATTTTACAGTTAACGGAAAACTTACTATCAAAGGAATTACAAACGACATTTCATTTCCTGCCTCAGTTAAATTTGAGGGCGATCAGTTGATGGCCTCTGGAGAAGCAAAAGTAGATCGTACCAAATATGATATCCGTTATGGTTCCAAAACCTTCTTTGCCGATATTGGAGATAAAGCCATCCATGATGAATTTACCCTTAAAGTGGATGTAGTCGCGAAACGTTAATCCATCCAATTTCAATAAAAAAGTCCGTGAAACCCTCACGGACTTTTTTGTTTTAAACCCGTCCAAATTCTCAAAATATTGAAAATCAGCGCTTTTTTAATTGCCAACCACTCAAGAAATCTGTCAGCCGCTCAAAAAACCGGTCAACCACTCAAAACTGCTTAATTATTCAGACCATTTAAGCTACTTTTATTTCCTTCCCGAATACCCACATTCCCTTGAAACATCTGTTTATTTTATTTTTTCTGGTGCATTCACTTGCAGTAAATGTGTTCGCGCAATCTGAACGAATGTTGCGTGCGGATGCTTTCAGCGAAGACGATGGCTTATCAAGCAATGTGGTTTATGACATTGCTCAGGATAAAAATGGCATGCTATGGTTCGCCACGGCGAATGGCCTCAGCCGTTTTGATGGTAAAAATTTTACTGTGTTCAAACGAAATTATAATGATGAAAATTCATTGCGTTATAATATCGTAAGCAGGGTTGCTGTTGATAGCAAGAATAATATCTGGATAGGCTATGGTGCCGGATCAATAAGTTGTTATCACCAGGATTCTAGAACTTTTGATCATTTCGATCCTGATTCCACGCTGGCTTATTCTCTTCCTAATGGTTACATTGATGAAATTGTAATTGATAATCAGGATAGGTTGTGGATTGGAATAGCACGAAAAGGACTTGTACTCTTTAATCCTTCACTTGCCAAATTTCAATGGCTGGGCATGTTACCTTTTGTCAGTAAAGAAAGAAATCTTGCAGGGCAAATGCATTATAACAGGCTTTCACAAATGATTATGGGTGAAGAAGGAAAGCTCTGGATGGCCACAGGAGATGGATTTTATTCATATGATACAACCGCAAAAAAATTCCAGGTATATCGTATGGAGCCTGGCCCGGAAAATATTTACAAATGGAAACGGGATGTATTCTCTACCATTTGTCGCACCGAGAAAGATGGCTTTTACCTCGGCGGATGGGGCACTGGATTGAACTATTACAATGCTACTACCGGGAAATGGAAAACTTATTATATAAATCCGGATGCTTCAGAACGCGGTACAAGCAATATAATTAATGCTATAGCTATAAAGAGTGATCATGAGTTATGGATTGGTAGTAACGATACCAGCATATGTGTTTTTAACACTTTGGATGAAAAATTTTATGGCAAAGATGTCCTTGAAATATCGCAGACTCGCATTACTAATAAAAATGTACATTCAGTTTTTACTGACCGTGATGGGGACCTTTGGATCGGACATCTATCGGGTGTCCACTTTGTGAATCAGCGTCCTTATGAATTTAAATTTATCCCGCATCCTGTAACACACAGTGAAAATAAGGAGTCATACGCCATCACCTGTGTATTTGATGATACCCTTTCGGGGAAAACTTTTATTGCAACCGCACTCGCTGATGGATTAAATGTAATTGATCAAAAAGGGCAGACCAAAAATTATCCGATTGAGTTGGTACCGGGACAAGAACCTTTCCAGATAATAAACAAAGTGTACAATGACAGAGACAATAATTTGTGGGTGCTGTCCCGTGACTTCCTTTATCACTTTGACAGAAAAAATGACAAGCTTTTAAAAATAACCCAACCGGAATCTGACACAAGCACGAAAGGACCGGCATTTTACTGGAACATTGTAACCGCTCCTGATGGCAAATTGTGGATTGCAACTCACAGGCACGGAATTTATGTTTATGATCCGACCACAAAAAAATTCAGCCAGATATTTGCAATCCCGGGTAATTCACAAAGTCTGTGTTCTAATATTATCACAGGAATGGTTTTCGATACGAAAGGAAAAGTATGGATTGGATATAAAACAAAAGGTGTCAGTTGTTATGATCCTGTTTCGAAAAAATTTATTCATTTCAAAAATGAATTGCGTAATCGGGAATCACTTATCGATGACAACATATTATCAATGTGTGCTGACAAAAAAGGCAATGTGTGGATTGGAAGCTTTTCCGGTCTCAGTTGTGTGGAAACATTGAAATTGCCTTTGAAGGTAAATAATTTTGTTAAAGATCAGGAGTTGTTGGGTATCACAATCGTGGATATTGATACAGACTATGAAGGCAATCTCTGGTTTTCAAACACCAAAGGTCTTTCTACTTTCAATCCGAAAACAAAGGAAATAAGAACCTACAATCGCTCAAACGGACTGCCTGTTTTTTTTGAAAGTTTGTTCGTTTCAAAAGGGTTAAACCAGGAAATGATTCTGTCTACAGCTGCAGGATATTACAGATTCAATCCTGAATTATCGAAAACCCTTCAGCAACCCGAAAAAGTTCAGATCACCTCCCTGGTTAGCGGAGGTCATGATATTTTATTTGTGAATGAACTGGAGACGAATGAAAAAATCAGGCTGAAGGCATCTGATAATTTGTTTACAGTTGAATTTATTTCGCTCAATTTTAAAAATCCGGGAAATGTAACTTATTCATACAGGCTGAAAGGAATCGACAACAACTGGAAGCATACCAATCGCACCGGAATAGCATCTTACATTCATTTGCCAGGCGGTAATTATACCTTTGAAGTCAAAGCCCAAAACACAGCCGGCGTATGGAGCGAAGTTACCACAGTGCCTATTTTCATAGAAACTCCAATATATAAGACAAGCTGGTTCACAGTCCTGATGGCACTGGCTGTAGCAACCGGAATTTTTATTCTGTATCGCTGGAGGATAAGTAACATTGAAAAAACGGAAGCGTTAAAAACAGAATTCAATAAACAAATTGCTGAAACTGAAATGAGGGCACTGCGGGCTCAAATGAATCCCCATTTTATTTTCAATTGTCTGAACAGCATTAACAGATACATTGTAAAGAATGATCACAAAACTGCTTCGTTCTACCTTACCAAATTCGCCAAACTGATCAGGATGATTCTTGACAACAGTGAAAATCATCTTGTCACACTTTCACAGGAACTGGAAGCACTCAAACTTTACATCGACATTGAAGCATTGCGATTCGATCACAAATTCAGTTATGAAATCGATATTGCAGAAGGAGTTTACAGCGATACATTACTGGTTCCACCTATGATAATTCAGCCTTTTGTGGAGAATGCTATCTGGCACGGACTGCTTCACAAAGAATCCCATGGCAAAATGCATCTTCGCTTTTACTTACAAGATGATCTCTTGGTTTGTGAAGTGGAGGACGATGGCATAGGACGCGAAAAGGCAATGGAGATGAAAAGTAAATCGGCTACAACCCGCAAATCGCTTGGGTTGAAAATTACTGCCGACCGGATTGAAATACTGAACGAAAAAACAAACAGCCGCGGAGGCATTACTTTCGAAGATATTAAAGATATTTCCGGAAATGCACAGGGAACAAAAGTGAATATCAGAATCCCTATAGACATTGATTAAAAGATTAAAACTTAAACACCAATGATAAAAGCAGTAATTGTTGATGATGAACTCAATTGTGTGGAGATGCTGGAGTGGCTCTTGAAAACATATTGTCCAATTGTAAATGTGGTGGCGTTGTGTACCAGTGGTGAAAAAGGAATTGAAGCAATAAATAAATTCCGGCCTGATGTGGTGTTCCTCGATATTGAAATGCCAAAAATGAATGGGTTCGACATGCTTGAAAAATTTGACCAACTTGATTTTGATGTAGTCTTCACGACTGCTTATAACAGGTTTGCCATAAAGGCATTCCGGTACAGCGCTTTGAATTACCTCCTCAAGCCGGTTGACCCGGAAGATTTACAGGCTACAATTAAGAAGCTGGAAGAGAAAAAATCTGCCGTGGGTAAAGATCAATTGAGTTTGTTATTTGAAAACATGAAAAACCTTTCAAATACGGTACAGCGTATTGCCCTAAGCACCGGTGATGGACTGATTTTCGTAAACACCTCTGAAATCATGTACTGCCAGGCAGAAAGCAATTATACCAATGTGGTTCTTACCAATAAAAACAAAATACTGGTTGCCAAAACGCTGAAAGACATTGATGAAACCCTTGCGGGGAAGGACTTTTTCAGAGTACACAACAGCTTCCTCATCAATATCAACCAAATCAAGAAATTCGTCCGGGGCGATGGCGGATACATACTAATGAACGACGATACTCAAATAACCATAGCAAGGTCAAAACGGGAAGAGTTTTTTGACATGTTCTCAAAATTTTAATCAGGGCTTTGCATATATGCAATCACGGTTGTATCTTTCAGAATTAAATGTTCCATTTTAATGAAATCGATCCTGTAAATTCATCTAGTTTTTTAACAATTTATCAGAAAACATTAGGCATTAATTTATGATCACACCACAACAAATCCGGCTTGTCCAGGACTCCTGGAAACTTATTACCCCTGTTTCCCAAAAAATGGGTGAGGAATTTTATGTCCACCTTTTTGAAATTGCTCCTGAATTAAAGTCTATGTTCAAAACAGAACCTAAAGATCAGGCGATGAAATTGATGTTCATGATTTCATACCTGGTGCATCGGCTTGATCAGCTTCCTGACCTACAGGAAGAAATCGTGAAACTTGCTAACCGTCATAAAGGCTATGGTGCTGAAATCGGGCATTACCCATTAATAGGGCAAACGCTCATGTGGTCATTGAAACAAAACCTCGGCGATCAATGGAGCAAAGAAACGGAAACGGCTTGGCAAACAACCTATCAGCTTATTTCCAGTCTGATGATCGGAGCACAAAAAGCACAGACCACATAGAAAACAACATTTTTATTAATACAGAAACCTGGTGAGAATCTCACCAGGTTTTTTTGTGCGTAATGTCACCGGCTAAAAAAATATGCCACCTGCTAAGTATCCGGAAAAATATTTTTATCGCTATTTACTTTTGTCGGGCAGGATTTAATTCCACTTTATTATTGATATGAAAAAATTATTCAGCCTTTCTGGAATCAATTCGTTCGATCTCTTTGCATACATGGCTATTTTGTTTCTGTTGCTAATTCTGACTGCAGTTTAAACGGTCATCGGTCAGCAGTCATCGGTCAACGGTGGTTTGTAATTCGACCTGGCCTATGTTCCCTTATGTCTCCTATGTTTTCTATGTGGTAAAACAGACCGGACATGGTCAATCCAATTGTTAAATCATAGTTTATATTTAATTGATTTTCAAGTATTTAAATCTTTTCAGAATTATCTAAAACAAGCTTCGCCTGCTTAAACCCAACCACTAACAAACCCTGCTGATCACTAACAATAACTGTCAGCGGCTAATTCGCATAGACACACCTTTAAATACCGATATAGATTTGCCTCAACAAAAAAATAAATCTACAACAACCAACTAAAATGAAATCCCTGAACAACATCTTCAATTCAAAAAGCCTTTTAAGCATTGCTTTCATTTTGCTTTCTCACATGGCCTTCATTGAAATTTCGACTGCACAGAATGTCGGCATCAACAACCCTGTTCCAAATGCAAAAGCATTATTGGATATGTCGTCCACCGACAAAGGTTTGTTGACACCACGTATGACAGCAGCGCAAAAAAATGCCATGTTTCCTGCGCCGGATATTACAGCAAAGGGTATGATGATTTATCAGACAGATGGAATTGAAGGATTCTATTATTATGATGGAGCTGTGTGGAATTTCATCTCCAATGATAAATCAGGTTGGTCCCTGACTGGCAATGCAAACACAAATCCTGCATTGAATTTTATCGGCACCACCGACAATCAACCCTGGGTAATCAAAACAAATAATACGGAAGCAATTCGTGTGATGGCTGATGGCAAAACAGGCATTGGCACTAACGCACCTTTACAAAAACTCCAGGTTAATGGAAATATAAACATGCCTGATGACACCAACAATTTTCGAATTAATAATGTGCGGGTTTTTTCAGTGCAGGGTATAGGAAATTTATTTGCAGGAGAACAAGCTGGTGTGGTGAACACAGGAGATCGCAATACTTTTATTGGTGACAGTTCCGGAGCATTAAACAATGTTGGAGCCGCCAATACAGGCATTGGGAAAAACGCTTTAAAGGCGAATACGAATGGTGCATGGAATACAGCTGTAGGATCAAACGCTCTTGAGAAAAACACAGGTGGGTTCAGTAACACCGCTATGGGAATAGGTACTATGCAAAATACTACTTTAGGATACAGGAACACTGGTATCGGGGGAGGTGCGCTGAATGCCAATACCACGGGAACTCAAAATACTTCGGTGGGATATTATAGTGCAGTACTTAATACAACAGGTAATTACAATACTACTGTTGGAGCCTATTCACTTCAGACCAACACAACAGGATCAAACAATGTTGCAATTGGTCATAATTCACTGGTGTTAAGTACAACCGCCTCCAACAATACTGCAATTGGATTCAATTCAGGATACAACACTACAACAGGAGCGAATAACTTTTTTGGTGGTATGGAATCCGGCGTTAGTAATACTACTGGCGCTGACAATGCTTTTGTTGGTTATCAGTCGGGGTACGCCAATACAACTGGATACAGAAACTCTTCAATCGGTTCCGGCACATTAGTATTTAATACCATTGGAGCACAAAATTCCGCATTCGGATTTTATGCGTTGAATAAAAATACAATAGGTAACTGGAATACCGCCGCAGGAGCTTATGCGCTTTACTCAAATACAACAGGCAACAACAATGTAGCTTTCGGAAATGCAGCCGGTATGGATAATACCACAGGTTACAACAATACTTTTATAGGTGAAGATGCAGGTCGTAAAAACACTACAGGTTTAGAAAACACATTCGTCGGAATGCAGGCAGGTTTTAATAATACTACCGGTTACGACAATTCTTTTGAAGGTTTCCATTCGGGATTTTCAAACACTACAGGATTCAGAAATGCAGGATTTGGTGTAAATTCCTTAAATCTCAATACTACAGGAGCCCAGAATTCTGCTGTTGGTTTTTATTCATTGAATAGCAACACTACCGGGAACTGGAATACTGCCAATGGTTCATACGCACTTTACTTAAATACCACAGCCAGTGGCAATGTCGCAATGGGTAATGCTTCCGGTATGGAAAACACAACAGGTAGTTTCAATACATTTATTGGAACAGAAGCCGGCCGCTTCAACACCACAGGTTGGTACAATACTTTCATGGGAATTCAGGCTGGTTTAAATAACACTACCGGTGAA
>Ga0190274_10001337_pt1 | contig 14466 bp, 10 predicted proteins | sample Popmic531T_FD_133002 | JGI IMG/M metagenome (GOLD analysis project Ga0190274, IMG submission 133002) | Populus adjacent soil microbial communities from riparian zone of Yellowstone River, Montana, USA - 531 T | ecosystem: Environmental > Terrestrial > Soil > Riparian zone | place: USA: Montana...
CATCACGTTGCGCACCGCGGGGCTGTACCGCCGCTCGAGGAACTCCGGCATCGTGTAGATGCCGTTCTTGAGGAACACCGGCAGGATCCACTTGCCGACGACGATGAGCGTGAGTGCCGCCATCCACTCGTACGACGCGATGGCCATGCCCATGACGTAGCCCGATCCGGACATGCCGACGATCTGCTCGGCGGATATGTTGGCCGCGATCAGCGAGGTGCCGATGGCCCACCAGGGCAGAGCGCGACTAGCTAGAAAGTAGTCCTGCGCATCCTTCTGGTGTTCGCCCTTCTCGCGCGACACCCACTGCGCCAGTACAAAAATTCCGATCGCGTAGATCGCCAGAATGACGATATCCAGTGTTGCCAGATTCACGTAACCCCCTGAGGCTGCAGCGTCGATGGACGCCGTTACTTTTTTTCCGTCGCCATGCGCAGCGCCTGAACCAGGTCCTGCGCTCGTTTCGTCAGCTCCGCGAGTGTATACGCGGGTTTGAAAAGTTCGCCGCCAAATCCGAATCCATCCGCGCCTGACGCGAGCCACGAAGGGATGTCCTGCGAGCCAACGCCGCCGACCGGATAAATCTTCACGTGCCTCGGAAGCACGGATTTCAGCGCCTGCAGATGTTTCGCACCGTAACTCGACGCGGGAAAGAGCTTGAGCTCGGTGGCTCCGTGTCGCAGCGCCGCGAATGCCTCGGTCGCGGTAGCGATACCAGGCAGCACGCGCAGGTTCAGCTCGCGCGCGCGCCGGATGACGTCGCCGTCGCAATTCGGCGCGACCACCAGGCGCCCGCCGGCGGCGTGCACCCTATCTACTTCCGCGGGTGTGAGGACCGTGCCCGCGCCGATCAGGCAGGAGGCGCCATACGCCTGGGCCAGCAGCTCGATGGTGTCGAACGGGTCCGGTGAATTCAGCGGCACTTCGATGGTACGAAAGCCCGCGCCGGTGAGCGCAGCGCCCACTTCAGGCGCGCGCGCGGGCGTCAGCCCGCGCAGGATGGCAACGAGTTCGATGTCAGCGTTCTGGGTCATTCGGTGCGGCGCTCCTGCTCGCGAAACACCTGGCCGAGGCCCGCGAGCGCCGCTTGTGCCCCGTCGATCTGCACGGCCGTGCGCCCACCGCGCGCCAGTGCGAGCGCATAGGACTCAGTGAGCTGGGGCGTGCCGATGACATATACCGGCGCGGCTGGATCGTGCTCCGTGAACAGTGATAACGCGCCTGTTACATCCGTGCCGATGAGCAGGCCCGACATCCACGATGCCGCGCCTTCCGGCGAAAGTTGCTTGTCGAGCCGCAGGCTGCGGCTCTGGAACAGCCGGTGCAGCACCGAAACTTCCGGGTGTTTCGCCGACTCCGCCAGGCCGCGCTCGAAATCGCGCGGGTGATGTTCGATGGGCGTGGCCTTGTCGCGCACCAGCACGCTGTGCTCGCACAGCATCGCGAACAGCTCGCCCGTGGGCGCGGTGAGGAATTCCTGGACCACGCTGCCATTCAACGACACCCACTTGGTGTGCGTGCCAGGCATGCAGACGAGCTGCTTGCCGACTTTCATGGCGTCCAGCATGAATTGTGCGCCGAACAGCTGTGTTTCCTCGCCGCGCATGACGTCGGGTGCGCCCAACGGGTTCGTACAGCTCATGCCGCGCACGATGCTGACGCCATCGCGCGGCGACACGGTGTCGTCCGCAAGCTCATACAGGTCGGCCGGCGAGGGTAGATAGGGCACTTCGCGCCAGCCGAACGCCGAGCCCACCATGCCGCACAACACCGCCGGCAGTGCGCCGTGTGCCGCCACCCAGTCCGCGGCCAGCTCATCGAAAACCTCCGCGAATCGACCGCGCGAATCTGCGGCGCCCGCCCCCTTCCGGCGTTCGAGAGTCTTGCCGTCTTCATCGCAAAGCGCGAGCGTGAGATTGCTGGTTCCCCAGTCACCGGCGATGAAGGCGGGAACTTTCATGGCATGTACATCCCGCCGTTGACGTGCACGATGTTGCCGGTGATGTAGCCCGACAGTTCGCTGGACGCGAGGAACAGGAAGGCGCCCACGCAGTCTTCCGCCACGCCCACGCGACCCATCGCCGTGGCGTCGCGCATGGCGTCCATGCGTGCCGGCGGCGTGCGAGCGTGGAATGGCGTGGCGATGGCGCCGGGAGCGACGGTGTTCACGCGGATGTTCTTCGCGGCGAGATCCGTGGCGAGATGGCGCGTGATGTTGTGTACAGCCGCCTTCGCCGTGGAATACATGCTCGAACCCGGGCCGCCGCCGTCGATGCCAGCGATCGACCCCACGTTGATGATGGTTCCGCCGCTGCGTTTCTCGAAGTGCGGTATCGCGGCCTGTGAGGCGGCGATCACCGATCGCACGTTCAGGTCGTAGACGAAGTCGAATAGCGCGTCGTCGACGTCGGCGATGGGACGGCGCTCCCCGAGCCCGCCGGCGTTGTTGATGAGCACGTCGAGGCCGCCCAACGCAGCCGCCGCATCGTTCACCACGCGCTTGGCTTCGCCGCGCTTCGAAAGATCGCCGCGGACGAGTGTCGGCGCCGGCGCAGCGGCGGCAATCCCGGCGGCCAGTTCTCTCGCGGCTTCCTCATGCGTGTTGTAGTGCAACGCCAGCGTCGCGCCTTGCGCTGCAAAGGCGCGCGCCAGAGCGGCGCCAATTCCTGAGCTCGCGCCGGTGATGAGCACCGCCTTGCCGTTCAGATCATCGATGCGTGTCATGCGGCCCATGTTACTGAGAGGCGAGCGCACGCTCCATCGCCAGGGAGCCGTCGGGTCGAAATAGTTTGATCACCAGGCGGAAGGGCTCTTTCTTGTCGCGAACGGGCACGGCCTGCTCTACGGACACGGGCTGGCCTGAGTTTACGTCCGCGGTGCCACTCCCGAACTCGCGGCTCTCGATGCCAAGCAACTGCCACTGCACCCGGTAATCGCGAAGCGGGTAGTACGGCAGTTCCTGTTCCCCATTTGCCTTCACGGTAAACGCGAATGCCGAGGGTGTGCCGCCCGCGCTCTTCGTCCAGCGCGCTTCGATGTGCGCCGGTGAGTTCATCTCGGCCCACGCGAAGTAGGAAGGCTTGCGCTGTCGATCCTGATCGACGATGCCGTGCTCGAGATATCCCTGTTCCTGGCCGGGCCAGAAATAGCGTCGCGATTTGTAGTCCTGATAGCACCACAGTATCGCGCCCGCGATCCAGTCGCGCTTCGCCAACAAAGGCAGTTGCTCGCGGATGATCGAAACCCGCGCCACGTCCGCTTCCGTCGCATTCTTCGCGAAGATTCCGGGAAAGCCGAATTCCGAGATGATGACCATCTTGTTGGGAAACAGCCGGTCGACCTTGTCGAGTGCGGGATCGAGCGCTTCGCGCGGCCCGTGCCAGGCACCGAAGTACTGATTCATCATGAGGAAGTCGGCGTCATTGGCCGCGGATTCCGTTGCCGCATTGAGCTTCGGCAGATTGTCGTCGGCCAGCGTGACGCGCCGCTGGGGGTCGAGGCTCTTGATGTAATCGCGCATTGCGCGGAAGAAGCGGATGCCGCCTGGCGTGCCAGCCGCGCTTTCGTTCAGGACACTCCACGCGAACACGCTCGGGTGATTGCCGTATTGCTCTATCAACTCGCGCATCTGCTGCTTGGCGAGCTCGAGGTACTGCGGATTCGAGAGCTGCTCTTCGCTCGCCTGCCAGACGGGAATCTCGGGGATCAGGAGAATTCCGCGCGCATCGGCAAATTGCGCCACAGCAGGGTCGGGCGCGTAGTGCACCGGGCGCGTCAGAGTCATGTTGAGACTCTTCATGTCTTCCCAGTCGTGGCGCATCGTGCCCGGAGATTCGGCCAGGCCTTCCCATGGCGAATCGGCATGTCGCGTCATGCCGGAGAGACGCACCCGTTGCCCGTTGATGAGGAGATGCCGATCGCGGATATCTATTTCACGCAATCCGAAGGTGTCGGTCGCGCTCTCGATCGACTTGCCGCTGCCATCCAGCAACTCGACGTTCATGCGGTACAGGTTGGGATGATCGAGGTCCCAGCGCTTGATATCCCGGAGTGCCAGGTTGATCAGGAATTTGTTGCTGCCGGCAACCAGCGAGGCGGCCTGCGTATCGGTCACCGCCGGTTCGCCGTCCGGACTCAATATCGTGGCCCGCAGCGAAACACTTTGCGCTCCACGACTGATGATCGACACGCGCCCGCTCACGACCGCATAGGTGTTCGAGAGCTTCGAACGGATCGCCTGACTCTCGATGCGCACCGGCCCGTGCACGTTGAGCCACACGTCGCGCACGATGCCGCCGTAGGCCCACCAGTCGTACCAGGCATCGGGCGCGCCGCGCGCGCCGAATCCTGGAATGGTGAACATGCCCGGCCGGTTGTCGATGGCCACCACCAGCAGATTCCTTTCGCGCAGGTGGCGCGTGACGTCGAACGAATACGCGGTATACCCGCCCTCGTGCGCGCCGACCTCCACGCCGTTGAGCCACACGCGCGACTTGTAGAAGGTGGCGCCGAAGTGAAGCTGGACGATCGCGTCAGCGGGTAGTTTGGGCAGGTCGAACTCGCGGAAATACCAGCCGGTTCCAAGGTAGTCGTAGTCCGCGCCTTCGCGATTCCATGTATGTGGCACGTTCACCCTGCTCGTGCCTTTCGGAATGGCCTTCGGCCAGCCCGCCACCGGGCTGGCGCCCGCTTCGGCGCCCTTTTCGGTGCGGAAGTCCCAGTCGCGATTCAGGTCGATGCGCGTCGCGGCACTTGCTGCCATGGCGCAAAGTTGCAACGCGAGCAATGCCCCAAGCCAACGTGCTATGCCCATATTTCAGATCTCGTGAGGAGCGACGATGCGACGTTCGCCGATGAGGTAAGCGTCAGCGACTAGCTGAAAAGGCCGCCAGTCCACTTCCGATTTGCCCGCGTCGCACAGCGAGGCGAAGCGTTGATAGAGCCGCGGATATTCACCCGCCATGCTCGCATCGTGGGTGACCGACTTGCCGTCGATGCTGAGTTCCGCGCCTCCGCCCGCGAGCTTGAGCTTGCCGGTGGTGGTCGTGAGCTCGATGTTCCAGCTCTGTTCGCCTTTCTGGCGAAAATCGAATTCAGCGCCGATCTCGACGCCGCCCTCGGTGCGCAGGCGGACGTTGGCGGCGATCGGGGACTGCTGGTTCTCCGGGAATTCGAGCAATGCCGCCTCGACGCAGACCTCCTGCGGCAGGATCTCCGTGAGCAGCGACAGCGCGTTGATGCCGGGATCGAATACCCCGAAGCCGCCCGGCTCCCAGATCCATCGCTGGCCGGGATGCCATTGGTACACGTCTTCTTTCCAGACGATCTTGCCGCTCACCAGCTGACGCGTGCGCAGGAATTCGCGGGCCGCATCCACGCCGGCCGCAAAGCGTGAGTGCCAGGTCTGGAACAGCGTGCGACCGCGGCGCGCGGCTTCATCGGCCAGCAGCGCGATCTGCCGCGTGGTGGCCGTCGGCGGCTTCTCCAGCATCACATGCTTGCCAGCGCGCAATGCCGTGAGTGCCGCTTCGAAATGCGCCTGCGGCGGCGTACAGATGGAGATGCAATGCAGGTCGGGAATGGCGGCCAGCATCGCCGCGAGATCCGGAAAATTCGCCATCCCTTCCACCGTGGCATTGCGGCTGGCGCAGGCCACGAGTTCGAAACGCGGGTTGGCCTTCAGAGCAGGTATGTGCTGATCACGTGCAATCTTGCCGATGCCAATCAAACCAACGCGCAGCCGCATTCCCCGGACTCCGTGATACTGGATGAGGTGATGTTACCGCGCGGACCCGGTTGCGCATATTCTCTGCCGCAGCCGGGTGCGGCGGGGAATGACATCCCCGCCGCATGTTTCCGAGCCGCTAGAACCTGACGCCGAAGTCCAGTAGATAGGACCGGCCGTACACCTGGTAGCCGCCGTCGTTCGACAGATTCTGCGACATGTTGTCGGAGAGCAGCAGGCTGCGTTCGTCGGTCAGGTTGTGGCCCTGCAGACGAACGGAGTAGCGATCGTTCCATGAGTACGAAATGCTGGCGTCGAACAGATCTTCGTCGCCGAGCTGCTTGAGCACCGTCGCAACCCAGCCCGGCGCCACCGTGAACGGGCTGTGGTGCTTCCACGCAACGCGCGTTTCGAAGCCGCCCTTGTTGTAGAACAGGTCGAGCTGCGAGGTGTGCTCCGCCAGGCCGACGATGGCGTAGGGATTGGAATCCGGCGCGAACTCCTTCACGTCCGAGTCTGCAAACGCGTAATTGGCGTACATGCCCAGGTCGCTGAGGAAGCCCGGCAGGAAGTGGAACCGCGTCTGATAGGTGAGCTCCACGCCCTGGATGGCGCCGCCCGGTCCGTTTTCCTCCGACGTGATGATGTACTGATCACCGTTGATGGTCTGCGTTTCCGAGCCGGCGCCAATCAGAGTCTTCAGGTCCTTGTAATAGAGCGCCGCGGCGAACATGGATTCTTCGTGGAAGTACCATTCGTACGAGAGGTCGAACTGATTCGCCTTGTAAGGCTCGAGCAACGGATTGCCGCCGCCGCCGGTCAGCGGACTGCCGGGAGTCGGCGGATTGAGCGTGAATCCGGTGACCAGCGCATCGAGCGGTGGACGCGCGAGCGCGATGGCCGCGCCAAAGCGCAACACCTGATCCTCAGCCAGCTGCCACGACGTGTTGAGGCTGGGCAGAACTTCGGTGATGCTGTTGTCGATCGACACCGGTGTGGGGGCGCCGCCGTTCAACGACTGATAGCCGCTGCTGGTGGTTTCCAGATGGGCAACACGCACACCCAGGCCGGTGGTGAGGTCTTTGCCGCCGAGCTGACCTTTGAAGGTGACCTTCGCATAGCCGTCGTAGGTGGTCTCTTCCACCGTCGTGTGCACTAACAACTGCTCGGAGCCGGCCGGCACCGAGTCGTCCGGATAGACCAGCTCACGCACGCGGTCGAAATCGCCCCACACCATCGGTGGCGCAGTGAATCCGGGTACCGTGAACGACTCGAGTCCGGCGTTCGCGAGGCTCACCGTGCCACTGCCCGCACGACAGGTGCCGGAGATGGCAGAACCCGTGCCCGAGCAAAGGTCGTACCGGAAGCGATGGTGGTTCTTTTCACGATCGGAAGCACGAACACCGAATTGCAGTTTGCTCAGAGCCGAATCCTCGAAATCGCGGCCAACGTCGATGGCGATGGCGCCGATGGAGTCGCGGGTCTCTTCGGGGCCGTCACTCTGGCCATTGCGGGAGGTACCGGTCGACTGGATGGCCGGATCTGCCGGGTTGAAACTGCCCATCGAGGCGAACGGCACTTTGCCTTCAGTAACGTCGAACGTCAGGGCGGGTCCCCATACGTCCTGCAGGTAGATCGCCTCCCAGCGGTTGTTGCGCTTCGCCTCGGAGTACGACAGGTCGAAATCGGTGACCCAGGAGCCGGCGGTCCACTCGGCATTGAGGCCGGTGACCAGCAGCGAGTGTTTCTCGGCGTAGTTGTTGATCGAGCTCTGGTAGTTAGGCCATGAGCAATTCGTGCAGTTGTTGTTGAGCGTGGCTGCGACCACCGAGCCGTCGACGATCTGGTAGTGGTTGCCGGTGCTGCTGTAGTTCGGCGGGTTGGGGTTTGCGGCAGTAGGTACGCCGGCGACGCCGTTGTACATGTCGGAATTGCCGTTGTCCCAGTTGCCGAGCACGTTGTTGCCATACCAGGCCTGGAATTGGTCTTCGTTGATCTCGTACTGTGAATACAGTGCGTCGGCCTTGATCTCCAGGTTGTCGCTGGCACGCCAGCCCAGTGCGCCGGAGAACGCATGGCGATCCTGCACCACTTCCTTGAGCTCGGTGACGAGGCCCCAGGTGGTGTTGTCGGGAGTGCCATCGCCGTTGAGGTCGCCGGTGTGGCCTGCACCCGCGTTGTCCGGCGTGTTCCAGCCGAAGGTGCGGAAATCGGGGAAACCGTTCTTTTCCTTCTGCGCGCTGACAGCGAGCGAGAAGGCCAGGTCATCGTTGATGTGGCCGACGTAGCCAGCACTGCCGCGAAAGCCCAGAGGATCGTAGTGCGGCAGGTCTTCCGCGCCTTCGTTGTAGGTAGGGCCGCCGCGAAAGCTGAAGCTCGAGCCTGAGTGGTCGAGCGGCTGCAGCGTGCGGATGTCGACGGTGCCGGCGATGCCGCCGGGAATCAGCGTGGCATCCTGGCTCTTGTACACCTGGACGCCCGCGAGGACTTCCGAAGGATAGATTTCCCAACGCAGGTCCTGCGAAGGTTCGGACGAGGCGACCTCGCGGCCGTTGACGAGGCCGAGCACGAGACGCGGGCCCATGCCGCGAATGGCCGCCTGGCTGGCATTACCACGATCGCGCGTGGCGTTGACGCCGGGCAGGCGATTGAGCTCCTCGGCGATGGTGACGTCCGGCAGCTGGCCGATGTCGCCGCTGGCGATGTTGTCGGTGATCAGCTCGGCTTTCTGTTTCATGATCACGGAGTCGCGCATCGACGCGCGTACGCCGGTGACCACGATCTCGCTGAGGTCGTCCAGACTATCTTTCGGCGGCTCCTGCGCCGCAACATTCATGCTGGTAAAAATAGCCAGCGCACCCGTTCCGTACACCGGCAGGTATTTCTTTCGTTTCATGTGTCCCCCCAAGAATCAAGATTGCGAAAGGCTGTTGCCTTTTCGACTACAGGCATTAGTACTATAAATCATATCGAACGATCAATAGCCTTTCGCTCTGCCATCATTTGCCGCCTTGGCGGGTGTCGCGCGGCTCCAACAACGGAGAGGGGAATTGTCGATGTTTCCGCTAAGCAGCATCGTCGTCATCGGCGGTAGCGCCACGGCCTGGCTGTCGGCCACCACGTTGGCGCGTGCCCTGGGTGACTCCTGCCAAGTGCGGGTGCTCGAGATCCAGGATGAGAACGCTATCACCGGGGCCATCGCCAGCGTCCCGAGCCTGCATCGGCTTTTGCCGCTGCTGGGGTTCCGGGAAGCGGAACTGGTGCGGGCAACTCAGGCCACCTTTCGGCTGGGCGCCTCGTTTCGCGACTGGGCGGCGATCGGCGATCAGTATTTTCATGGGTTCGGATCGATCGGCGCGAAGCTCGATGCCGTCCCTTTTCAGCATCACTGGCTGCGCCTCGCGGCCCATGGCGAGACCCCGGGGTTGCAAGACTTCTCCATGGCCGCGCAGGCGGCGCGGCTCGAACGATTCGCTCCGCCCCAATCGGATCCGCGTTCGATGCTGTCTCTCTACTCGTATGCCTGGCACTTCGATGCCCGGTTGCTAGTCGCCGAGCTGCGCGCGTGCGCACTCGCGAACGGCGTCATGGCGGTGAGCGGCAGGATTGCCGATGTCGAACTCGACTCCGAACAAGGATTCGTGCGTGCACTCGTCCTCGAAGGAGGCAGCCGCCTCGAAGCCAGGCAGTTCGTCGACTGTGCTGGCGCATTGTGGGCGGCGCTCGGCATCGAGATCAGTGACTGGTCCGCCTGGCTGCCATGCGACCGGATGTGGAAGTTGCGTGGCACTCCGCAAGCGGCTCTGCCGCCGTACGCGGAGATCTCGGCACACGAAAATGGCTGGCGGTCGAGCACGCCGCTGCAAAATTGCACCGCGCATGATTTCGTGTATTGCAGTGACTATCTCGACGACGACAGTGCGGGGACGCACGTGCTGACCCTGGCGCAGGGCACCGCACTCGAGAATCCGACGCTGTTGTGCCTGGTGCGCGGGCGTCCCCGGGAATTCTGGGTGAAGAACTGCCTGCTGCTGCCTGGTGAGATGATCGATCCGCTCGAGAGCTCCGGGCTGCATCTGGCACAGACGGGAATTACACGCTTTCTCGCTCACTTTCCGGCATCACACCTGAGCCCCCCGGACGCTGCCGAATACAACCGCGCCACCGGTCATGAATACGACCGCCTTCGTGACCTGCTGGCACTCCACTACCACGCCACCTCACGGAGTGACTCGAAATTCTGGTTGCGATGCCGGGAAGCGCCGCTGCCCGAGAGCCTGCGCCAGAGGATCGAGTTGTTCGCCGACAGCGGCCGTCTCACGGTCGGTGACGATGAGTTCTGCGGCGTCGATGGCTGGCTCAGCGTGTTGTTAGGCCAGGGAGTGAGCCCGCGCACCTACGATCCGCTGGCGGATGTGACCCCACTCGCCACCACGCGTGGCGCACTGGCCCACATGGCCGGCGAAATGCGGGCGCAGGCCACGAAGATGCCGTTGCATCGTGCTTTTATCGCCGCCAGCGGCGCGGCCGCACTGCCGTCATGACCCGCCCGCCTGATCGCATCCGCAGCATCCTCATTGTCGGCGGCGGAACGGCGGGCTGGATGGCCGCGGCCGTCTGCGCGCGCAAGTTTTCTGATCGTTCCTGCGCGATCACACTGATCGAGTCTTCCGAGATCGGCACCGTCGGCGTCGGTGAAGCCACCATCCCCCCGATTCGTCTCTTCAATCAGGCGCTCGGCATCGATGAAAACGATTTCCTGCGCGCCACCCAGGGCACATTCAAGCTCGGCATCGAGTTTCATGATTGGGCACGCATGGGTCAGCGCTACATGCACCCTTTCGGAATTCCGGGGGTGAATCCCGAGGCGTCGATACACCAGCCATGGCTGCGGCTTCGCGAGCGGGGCGACGTGGGAGCCTTCGAGGACTATTCGCTCAACGCCGTGATTGCACACCGCGATCGGATCGCCGTGCCCGCAGGCAATGCTGGCGGCGCATGGAACATGTACGGCTACGCCTATCACTTCGATGCCGGCCTCTACGCGGCTTTCCTGCGCAGGTACTCGGAGGTGCGCGGCGTGGCGCGCATCGACGGAAAGGTCGTCGGCACCGAGCTGCGGTCTGAAGATGGCTTCATCCAGGCGCTGCGTCTCGCCGACGGCCAGCGCATCGAGGCTGACTTCTTCATCGACTGCTCGGGCTTTCGCGGATTGCTCATCGAAGAAGCGCTGAAGATCGGCTACGACGACTGGACGCACTGGCTGCCTTGCGATCGCGCGGTGGCGGTTCCCTGCGAGAGCATCGCTGTCCGCACACCGTACACGCGCGCAACCGCGCGAGCCGCGGGCTGGCAGTGGCGCATTCCGCTGCAACATCGCATCGGCAACGGCTACGTCTTCTGCAGCCAGCACATCAGCGATGACCAGGCAGCAGCGACGCTGATGGCGAATCTCGACGGCAAGGCGCTGGCCGAACCTCGCGTATTGCGATTCACGACCGGCCGGCGCCGCAAGCTCTGGAGTCGCAACTGCGTGGCGCTGGGACTCGCCGCCGGCTTCCTCGAGCCGCTCGAATCCACCAGCATTCACCTCATCCAGAAGAGCCTCACTCACCTCTTCAACCTGTTTCCAGACCGGAGTTTTTCGCCAGTGCTGATCGAGGAATTCAATCGGCTAGCGCTGGTCGAATACGATCACATCCGGGATTTCGTCGTGCTCCACTACAAGGCCAATTCCCGCGACGACGCGCCGTTGTGGCGTTATTGCCGTGACATGTCCATTCCCGACTCCCTCGCCAGGCGCCTCGAGTTCTTTCGCAACAGTGGCCGCGTCCTGCGGTATCCAGCCGACCTGTTCGCCGCCCCTAACTGGCTGGCCGTCCTGTTAGGCCAGGAAGTGTGGCCGCAAGGCGGCGATCCGCTCGTCCTGCGCAAGGATCCGGAGCGGTTGCGCGCCGAACTCGCGCAGGTGCGCGCGACCATCGAGCGCATGGCGCAATCGTCCATGCCGCATGACGAATACCTCGCGCGCCATTGCCGCGCGGAGCCGCTGCCGATCGCCGACGCGAGGTCAGCCTGACGCCGCCGGCGCCCATCGGCCGCATCGCCATCCTGGGCGGCGGCACCGCCGGCTGGATGGCGGCTGCCATGCTGGCGCGAGTGCTCGAAAAGCGCGCGCCGTCGATCACGCTGGTGGAATCCGAGCAGATCGGCACGGTGGGTGTGGGCGAGGCCACCATTCCGCCAATTCGCAGCTTCAACAGTTTGTTAGGTATCGACGAAGACGATTTCGTGCGCCAGACGAAAGCCACATTCAAGCTCGGCATCGAATTCCGGAATTGGGGCGCGCCTGGACACCGGTACATTCATCCTTTCGGCAAATACGGCATCACCATCGACCGCGTGGCGTTCCACCACCACTGGCTGCGCGCACGCGCGGCCGGCGATGTCACGCCGTTGCACGAGTTCTCGTTGTCGGCGTGCGCCGCCTATCAGAACAGATTCATTCGTCCCGTCGCGGATCCGCGGCTCATCCTTTCGAGCCTGTCGTACGCCTTTCACTTTGACGCCGGTCTCTATGCCGCCTATCTGCGGCGTTATGCCTGCGCGCGTGGCGTCGAGCGTGTCGAGGGCCGGGTTCTCGACGTGGAGTTGCGCGGTGAAGACGGATTCATTCGTGCGCTGCGTATCGAAGGTGACCGGCGTGTCGAGGCGGATCTGTTCATCGATTGCTCGGGATTTGCGGGCCTGCTCATCGAAAAGGCACTGCACACCGGCTACGACGACTGGACGCACTGGCTGCCGTGTGACCGTGCCGTAGCCGTGCCCAGCGAAAGCGTGACGCCGCTGACACCGTACACCCGCTCGACCGCGCACGCGGCCGGCTGGCAGTGGCGCATCCCGCTCCAGCATCGCATCGGCAATGGTCACGTCTATTGCAGCCAATTCATCAGCGATGACCAGGCAGCGGCGACGCTGATGGCGAATCTCGACGGCAAAGCGCTGGCGGAACCGCGGTTCCTGGGGTTTACCACGGGGCGCCGGCGCAAGTTCTGGAGCCGCAACTGCGTCGCGCTGGGTCTTTCGGCGGGATTCCTCGAGCCGCTCGAATCCACCAGCATTCACCTGATTCAGAGCGGTCTCACTCAGCTTGCTGCGTGCTTCCCGGATTCGTCTTTCGATCCAATCGATTCAGCGGAATACAACCGCCTGCAGCTCGAAGAATTCGATCGCGTCCGCGACTTCATCATCCTTCACTACAAGATGAATACGCGCGACGACGCGCCGTTGTGGCGCCAGTGTCGCGACATGGAGATTCCCGCCACGCTCGACTACCGCATGAAGCTGTTTGCGAGCAGCGGCCGGGTGCAGTGCGAAGATCGCGAGTTGTTTGCGGAGTCGAACTGGCTGTCGGTGATGCTTGGCCAGGGCATCGTGCCACGGCGCCACGATCCACTGGCCGATCACATCGCGATCGAGGAAACGCGCCGGCGCCTCGCAGAGCTCAAGATGCTGATACACGGGACAGTCGAGGCGATGCCGGGCCATGCCGAGTTCATCGCCGCGATTGTCGCGCAGCGGACTAGCTAGGGCCGTGTGAGCCCGCGAATCGCCTGGAGAAAATCCGCCGCCGGAGTCAGCTCGTTCTGTTCGGTGAAATCGAACAGCGTGGCATTCTCCCAGTGCGAACCCGTTCCCCAGCGAGTCTTGCATTTGCTCGAAACCCAGGCCGGTTCCCAGTAGACGACGCCGACGCCGCCGGCACGCAGGGTCATCTGCACTACGTCGTTCATGAAACGCTGCTGACCCTTCCTGGTCGCCGGATATCCGCGCAGCAGGGAGTCGGCACCCAGCAGATTGCTCGCGCCGTCTCCGGCATCGCGCAGCGTCCACGGATAGGAAACTTCCACGACGATGATGTCCGCCTTGAAGCGTGCCTTGACCTGGGCCAGTGCGCGTTCCGCCTGCGCCATGTCGAGCTTTGACCACTTGGGGTAGTAGCTCACGCCGATGTAATCGAAATCGTGGACTCCGGCCGCGGCCGCCGCGGTAAACCACGGTTCGACATTTTCCGGTTGGGCGACGTGCAGCATCACTCGCGGATGCGAACCGTTGGGGGCAGTGGCCTCGCGCACGGCGCGAATTCCGGCGTTGAGAATCTTCGCGTTGCGTTGCCAGTCGATGGGCAGCCCGGTGGTGTCAGCCGGCCGCAGCATCTGCGTGTTGATCTCGTTTCCCACCTGGACCATGTAGGGCAACAGCCCGCGCGCGTTGAGACGTGCGAGCACGTCGCGCGTGTATTCGTAGACGTGCCTGGCGAGCAGGTCGGCATCGTCGATGTCCTTCGCCCACGCCGCGGGAATCGTCTGCTTCTGCGGATCCGCCCAGTCGTCGGAGTAGTGGAAGTCGAGGAGCACGTTCATGCCGGCGCGCGTCGCTCGTTCGATGGAGCGGGTCACGTCGGCCTCGGTGCTGAACAGCGTCCACTCCGGCGCGTTCCAGAGACGCAGCCGGACAAGGTTGGCTCCGCGCTCGGCAAACAACTCGTACGGATCGCGCAACTTTCCGCCAGCCCGGTATTGCGCACCGCAGCTTTCGACTTCGTTGACGTACGAAAGATCGACCCCGGCGAAGTTTTGCGGCTTTCCGGGCACGCGAGCAGGCGCGGCTGCCGCGGACGCCGGCAACGTGGCAAGCGCCATTACGCAGGCCAGCAGCACGGCACTCGCGTTCATGCGCTA
>Ga0190274_10001338_pt1 | contig 14462 bp, 8 predicted proteins | sample Popmic531T_FD_133002 | JGI IMG/M metagenome (GOLD analysis project Ga0190274, IMG submission 133002) | Populus adjacent soil microbial communities from riparian zone of Yellowstone River, Montana, USA - 531 T | ecosystem: Environmental > Terrestrial > Soil > Riparian zone | place: USA: Montana...
CCCCCGACACCACCGACACCACCGACACCACCGACACCACCGACACCACCGACGCCACCGACGCCACCGACGCCACCGACGCCACCGACGCCACCGACACCACCGACGCCACCGATCTGGTTGAAGTTGTTGCTGTTGTTGATGTAGATGTCGCCGCCGCCCCAGCCGGCGTAACAACAGGACCCACCCCAGATAGCCGCTCCCCACATCATGCCGACCGTGAAGGAGACCAGTGCCGCGCCCGGCGGATATGGCGGATAGTAGATCGGCGGATAGGGATAAACCGGCGGCCCATACACAACCGCCGGGCTGTATGTCGGCACGTAGATGACGTCCGGATTCGTCGGCTGCACGACGATCACCGTCTTCTCTTCCACGACCTGCGTCTCGACCTTCTGCTGTTCGTTCGATTCGAGGGCACCCTTGTCCTTCGCCTTCTTGCGCATCCGCTGCACAGCCGCCATCACGTCGGCCTGCTGCGCCAGGAAGGCATTGCCGAGCTCCGTCGTCCACTGGATGTCGTCCGCGAGGCGCTTCACCGCATCGGGCACGGCCGCCATTGACTGGATGCTGGGATCCCAGGGCTGCTTGGCCACCGAGTCGGCAAGGGCCTTGTCCTTGAGGCCCGGATGCCGCGCCATCCACTGCTGCAGCTGGATGATCTCGAGAGGATAGGTGGATGCGACAAGGGTCTGCGCGAGGAGCGGGTCGGGATACAGCGCGATGGGTGCCACCAGCGCGTCGAGCTGAGCCGGCGGGATCGGGGCCGCGGTGTCGCCCGCCGCCGCCGCAACAGGGGTGGTCGAGGCCGGCACCGGCACGCTGGAGGGAATTGTCGGCGCCGGCAACGGACTCATATGCGCACTTGACTTGTCTTGCGCCGCCGCCGCGTGGCTACCGGAAACCAGCCAGAAGGCCGCCAGGAGGCAGGGAAGCACCCCCGGGGTGCGGCCGCATCGCGCAGCACTGATCACTTGTGTCATGTGGCCTGACGTGGTTTTCCAGGAAGCAGGAGACTGCGAACCTTGCTGAAGAGTCTGTCCCCGGGATGAATCGGTCAAGTCGGCCCTTTCGCGACGGCACTTGCCGGTAGACCTTAGGCTGGGAGGTCTCCATGGGAACTGAACATCCCGTCACGCAGGTCCCGGAGCGACTCTGATCACGTCCCTTTCGATTCCTGCGCTCGGCTGGCTCCGCGCCTACCAGCGGGCCTGGCTGCGAAGCGACATCGTCGCGGGCATCACGCTCGCGGCGTACCTGCTTCCCGCCGGCCTCGGTGACGCGTCCCTCGCCAACCTGCCGCCCGAGGCGGGTCTCTACGCCTGCTTGTGGGGCGGGCTGGTGTTCTGGTTGTTCTGCAGCTCACGGCACACGGCGATCACAGTCACCTCCGCCATCTCGCTGCTGGTCGGGGCGTCGCTGGGCGCGATCGCGGGTGGGGACGCGACCCGGTTCAGCGCCCTGGCCGCCGCCACCGCGCTGCTCGTGGCGCTCATCGCATTCGCCGGCTGGCTGGCGAAGGCGGGGTCGATCGTGAGCTTCATCTCCGAGAGCGTCATGGTCGGGTTCAAGTGCGGCGTGGCACTCTTCCTCGCCAGCACGCAGCTGCCGAAGCTGTTCGGCATTCACGGCACGCACGGCAACTTCTGGGAGAACAGCGGCAACTTCCTGGCGCACCTGGGGGACGCGAGTCCGCCATCACTCCTCGTCGGCGGCATTGCACTCGCGGTGCTGGTGCTCGGGAAGATTCTGCTCCCGAACAAGCCCGTGGCCCTGTTCGTGGTGATCGGTGGCATCGTCGCATCGTCCTGGCTCGGCCTGGACGCGCGGGGCGTGAAGCTCCTGGGCACGGTGCCGCAGGGACTGCCAACGCCCGGTCTGCCGGCGATCGGGTGGGCCGACCTGAACGACTTGCTGCCGCTGGCGCTCGCCTGCTTCCTGCTGGCCGCGGTGGAAACGGCGGCGATCGGCCGCACGTTTGCCGCGAAATATGGCTACCGCCTCGATGCAAACCAGGAGTTCCTCGCCCTCGCCACTTCCAACCTGGCCGCGGGATTGGGGCGTGGCTTCCCGGTGAGCGGCGGTATGTCGCAGTCACTCGTCAACGATGGCGCAGGCGCTCGCACGCCGCTGTCGGGCGCGATCGCAGCGATAATGATCCTGGTGGTCGTGCTGTTCTTCTCCCACCTGCTGGCGGCCCTGCCGCAGCCGGTCCTCGCGGCGATCGTCCTGCTGGCCGTGAGCGGACTGTTCAAGGTTTCTGCGCTGAAGCACCTCTGGCGTACCGATCGCACCGAGTTTTTGGTGGCCATTGCCGCACTGGCAGGTGTCCTGAGCTCAGGGCTCCTGCGCGGGGTGTTGATCGGGGCGATTATCTCACTTGTGCTGCTGATCCGCCGTACGTCGCGGCCGCATGTGGCGCTGCTTGGGCGCATTCCCGGTACCCGCCGCTTCTCTGATCACGAGCGACACCCGGATAACGAGCTGATACCCGGAATCGTCGTCGTCCGGCCGGAGTCGGGCCTCTTCTACTTCAATGCAGACCATGTGCGCGACACGATCCTGTCCCACGCCGCAGCCACGGCTGTGCGGCCCGCACTGGTCGTCCTCGACCTGTCCGCCACGCCTTACGTGGACATGCACGGCGCGCAGATGCTAGGCGAGCTCGCAGGGGAACTCAAGGCGGCGGGATCGCGCCTGCAGGTGGTCGAGGCGCGTTCCTCAGTGCGCGACCGGTTGCGGAACGAGAGGGTGGACGAGGCCCTGGGCGGCGTGAGCCGCTTCTCCAGCGTCGCTGACGCAGTGGAGACCTGACCCCTTTCGTGAAAAGCAGGGACCAAGGCATATATTTGCCGGAGACGAACCAGGAGAGATGATGCAGGACGAAATTTTCAGGGGACGGGAACGCGCGTTCGAGGCCGAGTGGGCCAACCGGCACGACGCCGAGCTCATCGAGAAGCTGCGCCAGAAGGACCGCCTCGAAGCGATCACGGAGGCACTGGCAAAGAAGCTGCAGGCCGACGACCCCGCGCTGCTGCAGCGCGCGATGGACATGGGCATCACCCTGGACACCGGGCCGGCCTTCCTGCTGGCACCGCTGGTGCAGGTCGCCTGGGCCGAAGGCAGCGTGACGGAGCAGGAGAAGGAGACGGTGTTGCGGCTGGCGGCGAAGCGGGGCATCGAGCCGGGCTCTACGCCATACGCGCAACTCGTCGCGTGGCTGCACCGGCGTCCGAACGATGAGTTGTTCGATACCGCGATCGAGATCATCAGGGCGGGATTCGGCGTGCTTCCCGCCGCGGAACGCGATGCCCGCGTCTACCTGCTGGCGGAAGCCTGCCACGAGGTGGCGGCAGCGTCAGGTCACGGCCTGTGGCATGCCCTTGGGCTGTCGAGCGGAGTCTCCAAGGAGGAGAGCTCCTTTCTCGACCACATCAAGACGCGACTTCGCGAATAAGCCTCAGTCCACTCCTCCCGCGGGCTCCGGCGCTACCTCGGTCACGACCTTGGTGGCGCCGGCCTTTTTCGGTGACCGGCTGGTAAGGCGCATGACCACGCTGAAGAACAGCGGGGTGAAAAACACGCCCAGGATCGTGGCTGCGAGCATCCCCCCGAACACGCCCGTCCCCAGCGAGTTGCGGCTGCCGGCGCCGGCACCCGTCGCAATGACCAGTGGCACCACGCCAAGGATGAACGCGAAGCTGGTCATGAGGATGGGGCGGAAGCGTTCCTTCGCCGCCTGGACTGCCGCATCACGGAAAGACTCCCCCTTCTGGTGGAGTACGTTGGCAAACTCCACGATCAGGATGGCGTTCTTCGCCGCGAGCCCGACCACGGTCACCAGGCCGATGGTGAAATAGAGATCGTTCGGGATGCCCCGGAGCGCGATCGCGAGCAGCGCGCCGAGGAGTCCGAATGGCACCACCAGGAGCACCGCGACCGGGAGCGACCAGCTCTCATACTGCGCGGCCAGGATCAGGAAGACCAGCACAATGCCGAGGACGAAGATCATCGCCGTCGAGCCGCTCGCGAGCTTCTCCTGGAGCGACTGGCCACCGTAGGCGGTGCCAAGTCCGCGCGGTGCAAACTCGATCCCCAGGCGTTCGGCGGCGGCGAGCATCTCACCCGAGCTCTTCCCCGGCGGCGGCTCGCCGTTCACCTGGGCAGCCGTGAAGCCGTTGAAGCGCGTTACCAGGGCAGGCCCCCCCTGCATCCGCCCCTGGCTGAAGGCCGACACCGGCACCATCGCGCCGCTACTGCTCGGCACGTACAGCTTCCCGATGTCCTGCGGCCCGGTCCGGAACTGCGGCTTCGCCTCCACCTGCACCCGGTAGGTCTTGCCGAAGAGGTTGAAGTCGTTGACGTAATAGGTGCTGAGCATCGCCTGCAGCGTCTGGAACACGTCGCTCAGCGTCAGCCCGAGTGACTTGGCCTTCTCCCGGTCCACGTCGAGGTGGTAGGCCGGCACGTCGGGGCGCACTCCGGTGCGCGCGCGGACCGCGCCCGTCGCGTTCAGCTCCTTCAGGAACTCCTGACCCACCTCGATGAATTGCGCGTAGGTCCCGACGCTCCGGTTCTGGATGTACATCTCGAGGCCGGCGGTCACGCCAAGCCCCGGAATCTCCGGCATGTTGAACGCGAAGCCCTGGGCCTCGGTGATGCCCGCGAACATCCGGTTGGCGCGAGCGATCACTGCGGAAAGCTGGAGCGAGTCCGCCTTCCGCTCTCCCCACGGCTTGAGGGTGATGAACATCGTGGCGGTGTTGGTCTGGTTCGCGTTGGAAATGAAGTCGAGGCCCTCGAGTGTCACGACGTTCTCGACGGCCGGGTCGTTCATGAGGGTCTCCTCGACCCGCTGCACCACCTTGTCGGTGCGCTGCAGCGAGGCCGCGTCGGGCAGCGAGACGAAGCCGACGAAGTAGCCCTTGTCCTCCGACGGGAGGAAGGCCGTCGGGGCGCGACCGAAGAGCACCAGTGAAAGCGCCACCATGACGGCGAAGACGGCGAGCATGGTCTTGGGCACGCCGAGTCCCAGCTTGACGAGCCCGCCATATCCCCCGGTGATACGGTCGAAGGTCCGGTTGAACCATTCGAAGGGGGCCCACTTCTTGTGCCCCGCCACGTGGGGCTTGAGGAGGACGGCGCAGAGCGCCGGGGTGAGGGTGAGCGCGACGACCCCCGAGATGATGACCGAGATCGCGATGGTGAGCGCGAACTGCTTGTAGAGGCGGCCGGTGAGGCCGCCCATGAAGGCCACCGGCACGAACACGGCGCAGAGCACGAGCACGATGGCGATGAGTGCACCGCTCACCTCCGCCATGGCCTCGTCGGACGCTTGGGCGGGGCTCACATGGCGCTCGGCCATGATCCGCTCGACGTTCTCCACCACGACGATCGCGTCATCCACCACGATGCCGATGGCCAGCACCAGCCCGAACAGCGTGATCGAGTTGATCGAGAACCCGAACATTTGCATGCCGAAGAAGGTGCCGATGATGGAAACCGGGACCGCGAGCGCTGGAATGAGGGTGGCGCGCCAGCTCTGCAGGAAGATGAACACCACCAGGAACACCAGGACCATCGCCTCGACGAGGGTGTGCAGCACCTCCTCGATCGAGGCCTCGACGAACGGGGTCGTATCGTACACGATGTCGGCCGTGACGCCCGGGGGGAACTGCTTGCCGAGCTCCCCGAGGCGGTGCGCGATGGCCTCGCGGACATCGAGGGCATTGGCCCCCGACCGCAGGTACACCGGGATGATCGCGGTCGCCTTGCCGTTGAGCCGGCCCAGCAGGTCGTAGTTGCGGGCCCCTAACCGCACGGTGCCGATGTCACCGATGCGGAGCAGGCTGCCATCCCGGTTGGCCCGGATGATGATCTGCTCGTACTCCTTGGCGTCGGTGAGGCGGCCCTTCGTCGTGACCGACAGTGTGAGGTCGGTGCCAGGCGGCGCCGGCTCTCGCCCGACCCGTCCGCCCGGGTTGGTGGTATTCTGTTCTCGTATCGCCGCCGCAATCTCGGGCACCGAGACCTTCAGTTGTGCCATCCGGTACGGGTCGAGCGCGATCAGCATCGAGAACTCGAGCTGGCCGTACACCGTGGCATCGCCCACGCCGTTCAGCTTCTTGAGCTCGTCCTCGACGTTGATCTTGAGGAAGTTCGAGAGGTACTCGGCGTCATAGCGCGGGTCGTCGGAACGGACCGCCACCATGAGCAGGATGTCCTTCTGTGCCTTCTTCACCGTGAGGCCGTTCTGCCGGACTTCCTGCGGCAGCTGCGGCTCCGCCAGCTTCACCTGGTTCTGCACGTCGACGGCGGCGAGGTCCTGGTTCCGCTCGATGTTGAAGAACACCGAGAGGTTCATCGTGCCGTCACTGCCGTTCGCGGAGGTGTAGTACAGGAGGTCCTGGATGCCCGACAACTGCTGCTCGATCGGCGCGGCGACCGCTTCGGCGACGTCGCTGGCCGTGGCGCCCGGGTAGAACGCCGACACGCTCACGCTGGGCGGCGTGATCATCGGATAGCTGGCGATGGGCAGGCCCTTCATCGAAAAGAGCCCGAGCAGCACGATGACGATCGAGATCACCGACGACAGGATCGGCCGCCGGATGAACAGGTTCTTCGGGGTGTACGGACTGCCGGGATCGCTCACCGTGCCGGCGCCTTCGTGTCGGCCGTCTCGACGGTGCCGGCCGAGTCCTTCATGAACGGTTTCGCCACGACGGGGGAACCGGTGCGCACCCGCTGGATGTTGTCCACGATCACCTTGTCACCCGGATTCAGGCCCTTCTCGATGATCCAGTCGCTGCCCACCCAGCTGCCCGCCTGCACGTCGCGCGACCGCGCCGTGTCACCCACGACGACATAGACAAACTGCCGGCCGAGGGCCTGCTGGACCGCGGTCTGCGGAACGAGAATGGCGTTGTTCCGGGTGGCACCGAGCAGGCGCGCGCGCACGAACTGGCCGGGCAGGATGCGACGCTCGGGGTTCCTGAACGTGGTACGGAGACGGAGCGAGCCCGTCTGGCTGTCGATGCGCAGGTCGGTGAAGTTGATGCGTCCCTCGTGCGGGAAGATGCTGCCGTCCGACAGCACCAGCTGCACCCGGTACCGGCCCTGTGGCGGCTTCGTCACCTTGCCGGTTCGCAGGTCGTCCTCGTACTTGAGTCGCTCGTTGTCGGAGATCGCCAGATCGACGTAAATGGGATCCAGCTGATCGATCGTGGCCAGGAGTGAAATGGGTCCCGGCACCTGGGCGCCGGTCAGCAGGTTCGCGGTGCCGATCCGGCCGCTGATCTCGGCCTTGATCACGGTGCGGTGAAGATCAACGTCGGCCTTCTCGAGCGACGCGGTGCTGCCCGCCAGGTCGGCCTGGGACGTCTGGTAGCGGGTAAGGAGGACGTCGTAATCGCGCTGGCTGATCGCCCCGCCCTTGTAGAGTTGCTCGCCGCGCGCGAGGTCCCGCTTTGCCTGTTCGTAGCTTGCGCGCGCCGTCTCCTCCGCAGCTTGTGAGGTGCGAGAATCCGCCGCGTAGATCGCCGGGTCGATCAGGAAAAGCTTGTCACCCTTCCTGACATCGGAGCCCTCGACGAAATACCGCTCGAGGATGGTGCCCTGCACCAGCGAGCGCACTTCGACGCGGTGCGACGGTTGGGCTTCGGCGGTGAACTCGAACACCGCCGGCACCGGCTGCGGCGCAACAGCCAGGACACCTACCGTCGGTGGAGGCGGCGCGGGTGGACCGCCCTTGTCCTTGCAGGCGGAGACAAACAGCGGGAGGGCGACGAGAATGGTCGCGCCGAGTCTGGAAGCAAATACCAAGGTCACCACCGGCTTGGGTGGAAGTTGAACAGTCGACAGGAAAGATACCTTGAGTTCGGCCGCCCGTTTGACAACGCCTCGTGGTGGCAGGCACATTTGCATTGATGACCAAGTTTGTCGGATTTCTCCTGTGGAGGCAACAATGAGTCCCGACACCCCGCTGGCGGTCGTCACGCCGATCTCCGAGCGCGGCTACGCCCATCCCGAAGTTCTCGTCTCCACCGAGTGGGTGGCAGCACATCTCGACGACCCCAAAGTTCGCATCGTCGAGTCCGATGAGGACTTGTTGCTTTATGAAACTGGGCACGTGCCCGGGGCGGTGAAGATCGACTGGGTCACCGACCTGAACGACCAGCTTCGCCGCGATTACGTGTCCCGCGATGCCATGGAAAAGCTCCTGCGCTCGAAGGGGATCTCGGGCGACACAACCATTGTGCTCTACGGCGACAAGAACAACTGGTGGGCAGCCTATTCCTTCTGGGTGCTCCGGCTCTTCGGTCTCGCCAATATGCGGCTGATGGATGGCGGCCGGCTGCGCTGGGCTGAGGAAGGACGACCGCTCGTCACCGAGACTTCGAACTATCCGCCGGGCAATATCACGGTGCCGCCGAGGGACGACGCGCCGATCCGCGCCTTCCGCGATGAAGTGCTGAAGCACGTCGAAGCCGGACGCCGGCTGGTTGATGTGCGGAGTCCGGAGGAGTACCGGGGGGAACGGCTGCACATGGCCGATTATCCCAACGAGGGAGCACTGCGCGGCGGACATATCCCCGGGGCGCGGAGCATTCCATGGGCGAGGGCCGTCGATCCCGCGACGCATTGCTTCCGTCCGGCAGGTGAGCTGCGCACCATCTACCAGCAGGAGAACGGGATTGCCGGCGACCAGGAGACGATCGTCTACTGCCGCATCGGAGAGCGCTCGTCGCACAGCTGGTTTGCGTTGACCTATCTCCTCGGTTTCAACAACGTGCGTAACTACGATGGAAGCTGGACGGAATGGGGAAACGGTGTAGGGCTGCCGATCGAGCGATAGGGGGGAGTTACGGAGAATATTGGGGCGACCGGTGGTCGCCCTTTTTTTCATAAATGTTTGCCACACAATAACTTGAGGAAGCCACGAGCGACGACATATTGCATGATTGTAAGTGGGTACTTGCATTCCCAAGAATTCAAGGTATTGTAGGCGCCCATGAGCATCGATGCGCGGGAAAAACTGCTGGAGGTAGCGGCTCGTGTGTACGCCGAGTCAGGCTACCGGGGTACCACGACCCGACGAATTGCCCAGGAAGCCGACCTCAATGAGGTGACGCTCTTCCGGCACTTCGGGTCCAAGGACGCGTTGCTGCGCGAGGCGATCGAGCGCGCTGACCGGCAAAGCCGCGAGCTGCTCGATCCGAACGCCGCCGACCCCATCGCCGAGTTGCATCGCTGGTCGCTGGCGGTGTTCCAGCGCTTCTACCGGCAGAAGAACCTGATCCGTCAGGTACTGGGGGACATCGTGGAGCGTCCCGAGATCGCCCCGTCGATCTGCGACGAGACTACGACCGCCGAGTTCGACCAGTTGATCATGTACCTGCGGCTCCTCGAGGAGCGCGGCGTCGTGCACATCGGCGATCCGATGCTGCTCGAGGCGAGCGCCGCCATGCTGGTCCACGCCCTCCTGAGTCATGCCCTGTGGCGCGACCTGGTGCCGGAGATGCCGGTGGCCGAGGAATGCACGCGCCTCTTTGTCGAAGTCCTGCTGCGTGCCGTCGGCGCGCGCACTCCTGCTGGTATCCCTGAAGGAGCTCGGTCATGAGGACATTCGTCGTCGCATCGGTGCTTTGCCTGGCGGTTGGCGTCCAGACAATTGAAGCGCAGGATTCGGTGCCGAACGCGGTGCTGAAGGCTCCGCCCCGGGATACCGTCCGCCTGACGCTGACCGACGCCCTCGCCCAGGCCGAACCGGCGAGCGAGCAGATAGGCATTGCCCAGGCCGGGGTGCGACGGGCGAAAGGGGCGGTCACGGAGACGCGCTCGGCGCTGCTGCCACAGGTCAACCTGGGCCCGCAGTACACCTACGTTTTCGAGAACCCGTACCAGAGTCTCTTCCCGCCGGACCCGACCGGGTCGAACCCGTTCACGTCCACGAACCAGTGGCGTCTCGGGGGGAGCGCCAGCATGTCGCTCCTCAACCTGAGCCAGTGGGCGCGGCTGGGGGCGAGCCGGGCGGCGACGCGGGTCAGCGAGCTGCAGCTCACCCAGCAGCAATCGCTGACGATCCTCACGGTAGCAAGTGCGTACTATGACGCGGCGCTGACGGCGCGACTCGTGACCATCACGGAGTTCACCCTGGTGCAGGCCGAGCGCACCCTGAAGGACGTCACCCTGGGCCGCGATGTCGGTACCCAGTCCGAGTTCGAGCAGCTTCGGTCTCGTGTGGCGCGCGACAACCAGATCCCGGTGGTGACGCGCGCGCGGGCCAACCGCGACATCGCCGCAACCCGGCTCAAGCAGCTCCTCGACATTCCGCTCACGACCGAGATCGTCCTCGAGACGCCACTGGATGACCGCGAGAACCCGGGAGCGCTTCCGGCGGACGTGGATACGATGCTGCAGGGCGTCGACACCGCGGCCGCGTCGCGCGCGGTGGTGCGCACGGCACAGGAGACCGTGCAGCAGAACGAGCAGCTGAACGCCGCGGCCGGACGGCAGTGGATCCCCACCATGTCCACCACCATGAACTACAATCGCGCGGGGTTCAGCGGGGACTTCATTCCCGCATCCGACGAGTTCGCGAATGACTGGAACCTGATCGCGGTGCTCAACTGGCCGATCTTCACTTCCGGCCGGATCCTGGGCCAGAAGAGGCAGGCGGCGGCCAACCTCGATGCCTCGCGTCTCCAGGCCAAGCTGACCCAGGAACAGGCGGCCCTCGACAACGAAACGATCTACGCCCGGCTCAAGGAGGCGCTGGACAACAGTCGCGCCACCGCCAGCGTGGTGGAGCAGGCGACGCGGGCGAACGAGATCGCCGAGCTGCGGTACCGCGAGGGTCTGTCGACCCAGACCGAACTGCAGGACGTGCGTCTCCAGCTGGAGCAGGCGCGCGCCAACCAGGCGCAGGCCGCCCGGGATCTCCAGGTGGCACGTCTCCGCCTCACGCTGCTGCCGTTCCTCCCCCTCGGCACCGCCGACGCTACCGCCTTGACCACGTCGACGGTGACCTCCACTGGCGCGGCGGTGCAGAACTTCAACGGCGTCGTCACGAGCACGGGGCGCTGAGCATCACGATGAATTCACTCAAGGCAATCGCAAGGATGCGCCCGATGAAAGCACGCACCACGGCAGCCGTCCTCGTCATCACAGCGGCTGCGGGCCTGGCCCTCATGTCATGCCGGGCCGAGAAGAGCGCCGATGCCACCGAGACGCTGGCACCCGTCGTCATCGGGCCGGAGAACATCACCGTGGTGGCGGAGACGACGCTGGTGGATGGACCGCCGATTTCCGGGTCGCTTGGCGCCGAGCGCGAGGCGCGCGTGCGCGCGGAACTGGGCGGTTCGGTGCTCCAGGTGTACGCCGAGCCGGGGCAGGCAGTGAAGCAGGGCCAGGTGCTGGCGCAGATCGAGCCGCAGAGCGCGCGCGAGCAGGCGGCATTCACCGACGCCCTCGTGCGCAGCCTGCAGAATGACCTGCGGCTGCAGCAGCGGAACCTCGAGCGTGACAAGCGCCTCGCCGAGGCCGGTGCGGTATCGACACGCGTGGTAGAGGCGGACTCGCTGGCCGTATCACAGTCGGAAGCGTCGCTGGCGGAGGCCAATGCACGGCAGGTCGTAGCGCGCCGGTCACTGGATCGGGCGACGGTACGCGCGCCCTTCGCGGGCATCGTGAGCGAGCAGACGGCCAGCGTCGGCGACGTGGTGAAGGACGGCACCGAGCTGTTCACCATCGTCGATCCTTCCAGCCTCCGCCTCGAGGCGCAGGTTCCCGCCGAGGCGCTACAGGGGCTGAAAGTGGGCACGCCGGTGCAGTTCACCGTCAGCGGGTTCCGCGACGAGCGGCTCACGGGGCGGGTCACACGCATTTATCCGTCAGTCGATCCGGCCACGCGACAGGTGAAGATCCTGGTCACGGTGCCCAATCCCCGCCAGCAGCTGGTGGTGGGACTCTTCGCCGAGGGGCGCGTGGTTGCGTCGTCGCGCAAGGGGCTGACCATTCCGAAGGCGGCGCTCGACCTGAAGGGCGTGCGCCCGGTGGTGGTCCAGCTCGACAGCGGCCGGCTCAAGCACGTGGAAGTGGCCCTGGGCCTCGAGGACGCGGTGGCGGAATTGGTCGAGGTCACGAAGGGCCTGGCGTCGGGCGACACCATCATCCTCGGCAGCTCGCGCGGCCTGCCCGAGGGCACGCCCGCGCGGGTCCAGGTTACCGCCGAGCGCAGTTCCGCCTCGGCGGCACAGTAGGAAACGGCAAATGTTCATTTCCGATTTCGCCATCAAGCGCCCCGTCATCACGGTCGTGAGCATGCTCGCGCTGGTGGTCGGCGGGATCATCGCGTTGTTGCGGCTGCAGACAGACGAGTTCCCCGACGTGGCCCCGCCCTATGTGTCGGTTGCCGTGCCGTATCCCGGCGCGTCGCCCGAAACGGTCGAGACCGAGATCCTCAATCCCATCGAAGAGGCGATCGCCTCCATCAGCGGGGTGAAGAAGGTGATGGGCCGTGCCGAGGACGGGTTCGCGGTCATCATGATCGAGTTCATCTTCGAGAAGCCGCTGCCCGAGGCGACGCAGGACATCCGTGATGCCATCTCCGGGATCAGGAACGACCTGCCGACCGAGATGGAAGAGCCGATCATCAAGAAGCTGAACGACACCGACCGGCCGATCGTGTCGCTGGCCATCTCGTCGAAGAACCTCACGCCGGCTGAGCTGACCCGTCTCGCCGACCCCGGCATCACGCGCGAGCTGCGCTCGATCCCCGGCGTGGCCGAGGTGACGGTGACCGGCAAGCAGGAGCGCGAAATGACCGTCGAGCTCAGGCCGGCGGCGCTGCAGGCGGCGGGCGTGAGCGTGGCGCAGGTGGTCCAGTCCCTGGAGGCGCAGAACCTCGCCGCACCGGTGGGGCGCGTGCAGGGGCAGTTCGATGAGCGGGCCATCCGCCTGCGGGGGCGGCTCGAGGGACCGGCCGACTTCGCCCAGCTGGTGGTGGCGGAGCGCAACGGCACGCTGATCCGGCTGGGCCAGGTGGCCGACGTGCGGGATGGCACCGAGGAACAGCGCACCCTCGCGCTCTACAACGGGACCGAGGCGGTCGGCATCGACATCAAGAAGTCGAAGGGCTACAGCACCACCGACGTGTCGGCGAAACTGCTCGCGCGGGTCCAGAAACTGGAAAAGACGCTCCCCGCCGGCACCACGATCAACGTGGTGAAGAACTCGGGCGTGCGCGTCGCGGCGGCCGTGCGCAACGTGCAGGAGACGCTGGTCGAGGGCGCGTTCCTCACGGTGCTCGTCGTGTTCCTCTTCCTCAATTCCTGGCGCTCGACGGTGATCACCGGCCTGGCGCTGCCGGTGAGCGTGCTCGCGTCGTTCATCGCGGTGTGGGCGTTCGGGCTCAAGCTGGAGACGATGTCGCTGCTCGGCCTGTCCCTGGCCATTGGCATCCTGATCGACGATGCCATCGTGGTGCGCGAGAACATCGTGCGGCACGTGGAGATGGGAAAGGATCACTACACCGCCTCGCTGGAGGGCACCGACGAGATCGGGCTCGCCGTGACGGCGACGACTTTCTCCATCCTCGCGGTGTTCCTGCCGATCGCCTTCATGTCGGGGGTGGGCGGGCAATGGTTCAAGCCGTTCGCGCTGACCATGGCCTGCTCGGTGCTGGTGTCGCTTTTCGTCAGCTTCTCGCTCGACCCGATGCTGTCGGCCTACTGGGCCGATCCGCACGTGCCGGTGGAGAAGCGGAAGTGGCTCACGCGCAAGCTCGATACGTTCAACGCCTGGTTCACCCGGCTCGCGGAGCGCTACAAGGGCGTCATCGCCTGGGCGCTCGACAACCGGGCGGCGATGGTGGTGGTGGCGTTCAGCGCGCTCGTCGGGGCCTACGCCCTCCAGGATCGCGGTCTGCTCGCCTTCGGGGCGGTGGTGCTCGGCGCCTTCGTGATCGTGCTGGCGCTGTCGGGATCACGCCCCCTGCTGCTGCGGATCGGCGGCGCGATGCTAGGCATCCTGGTGATGGCGGGCATGAAGGCGGTGCCGGAGTGGTACAAGGTGGGGGGCGGGTTCTTCCCGCTCGACGATCGCTCGGAGTTCAACATCACGATCGAGACGCCGCCGGGCTCGAACCTCGCCTACACCCGGGCGAAGGCGCTCGAGGCCGATCGCCAGATTCGCGAGCGGCACGATGTGCGCTACACCTACGTCACGCTCGGCGACCCCACCTCGAGCGCGGTCGACGTCGGGCACATGTACGTGCGGCTCACGCCGAAGAATGAGCGCCGGCTCAACGCCGAGGATATCGCGGCCGAGCTCCGCGGCAGGCTGTCGCAGCTGGCCGGGGTGAAGCTTGCGGTGCAGACCAGCGACTTCGGTGGCGGGCGCAAGCAGCTGATGCTCCAGATCAAGGGTCCCGACCTTCCCTCGATCAATGCGGCCGCGGACCA